>Ga0105237_10000498_pt1 | contig 55570 bp, 48 predicted proteins | sample KBSC24metaG_FD_81520 | JGI IMG/M metagenome (GOLD analysis project Ga0105237, IMG submission 81520) | Corn rhizosphere microbial communities from Kellogg Biological Station, Michigan, USA - KBS C2-4 metaG | ecosystem: Host-associated > Plants > Roots > Rhizosphere > Soil | place: Michigan, USA... | reverse complement strand
GTAACAGGCGCCCACGTGGGCGTAATTCCAGGCACGCAAACCTGACCGCCGTGCGTATGGCCGCTAAGCATCAAATCCCAAGGAAAACGTCCAAGATCCTTTTTCGCGTCGGGGTTGTGACAGAGCAACAATGTGGCTCCCCCATGCGGCGCGCGCGCAAACGCTCGCTCCGGAGCGAACTCGCCGCTCCAGTAATCGGCCACTCCCACCAGAGTCAAATCTTCCACGACAGCGCATTGATTGTGGAGCAAATGCACGCCCGCCGATTCGATCAGATCGCGCATGGACTGCGTAGATCGGGTGCCGCCCCAGCGCGCAAGCCAATGCCCACCGTCGTGATTGCCAAGCACAGCGTAGGTCGGAGCTGTCGCCGTCGCGCTGCGCAGCAGTCCGAAGAGGCCCTGCCGGTCAAAGCCATGCGTCGCGCTGACAAAATCCCCCGTCAGGCAGACGAAATCGGGCTTCCGTGACAGCCCAGCTTGAAATCCCTTCTGCAGTTCTGCCGCATTCATTCCGTCAGACATATGAATGTCAGAGATGTGCAAAATCCGCCGTGGCCGCACTCCCGCAATCCGGACACGAGTCTGAGTGAGTTCAAAATATCTCGGTTCAACGTACCGTGCCCACGCCGTCGCGGCAACAGACCCGGCGGAAAGCGACAAAAAAGCCCGGCGATACATATCTGATATTCAGTGTACTCTGCAACGACAAGTACTTGTCAATATCTAAAGATCAGGCGCCGCTTCGTAACGCCTCGGTCTGCTCCACAGAACGGCGATACGGCTTGAGCCCCAGCCACCACAGCAGCGTCGCTAGCACATACGCACCAGTGCAGGCGATCAGCAACGAATACCGCAACATATTGTCATCATGAAAAACGCGGTCTGTCAGTAGAGCGATCACAGTCGGTCCGGTGCCGAGGCCAACGATGTTGACGACGAACAGATACATCGCCCCGGCCTGAGCGCGCATCTCGTTGGGCACCACCTGGTGCACCGCGGCTGGAGCCACGCCAAACATGGTAGACATCAGGAAAGTGTAAGGAGCGATCAACGCCACCGCCAGTCCCGCCTTGGGCATCAGCGGAAAGAGCACAACCACGGGCAGCGTTATCAGAGAGACCGTGAGACCCACGCGAAAATGCGCATCGCGATAACCGCGGCGGGTGAGAAAATCGCAGAACCATCCGCCGGCAAGAATCCCAAGGCTGCTGAAAACGGTCACCATGCAGCCGCCCACCATGCCGGCGCGCCCTGCCCCCCAGCCGTAGGTGCGCATGAGAAACGTTGGGATCCACGCCGAGGCTCCGTAAGCGGAGAACGAGAGCAGCGCGGCGCCAAGATGGTGGCACGCAAAAGTCGCGCGATGTTGTTTGAAGTAAGCGAACACCGCGCTGATGGGCGGCGCAACGGCTGACCTCCGTTCTCGGCGCTCCGGTTCGCGCACGGTGCGAACCAGCATTGCCACCAGCACGCCCGGCAGTCCGACGAACAAAAAAGTGAGCTGCCAGGAAAAGATCGAAAGCCCGATCAACGGCAGCGTCACGATGCCCCCGGCCATCGTGTAGGGAACGATCACCCCGCCGATCACCAGCGCCAGGCCTGCGCCCACATACATCCCGACACCGTAAACGCTCAACGCCAGCGCGCGCCGCTGCGGCCGAAAATAATCGGAAATCAAGGAATAGGCGGGAGGCGAGAGCGCGGCCTCGCCCACACCCACGCCGACCCGCATGAGGAACATCTGTAGAAAACTGGCGGTCAGCCCGCAACCGGCGGTGAAAAGACTCCACGTGAGCACGCCGCCGGTAATGATGTTGCGCCGCGATCGCGAATCGGCCATGCGCCCGATAGGAAAACCGAACAGCGTATAGAACAGCGCGAAGCTGATTCCCATCAGCAGGCTCATCTGCGTGTCGCTGATATGCAGATCGCGCCGGATGGGGACCACGAGAAGGCTCAGGATCTGGCGGTCGATAAACGAGAAGACGTAAGCAACGGCCAGCACCGCAACCGCATACCAGGCTCGCTGCGCGGAAGGGTAGGCACTCGTAGCCACCTGCTGAGTAGCCTGCATGACCCCTCCCCACGACGGGAATCAGAATATGGTGCTTCGCGATTGTATCGTATTATGGCTCCGTTTCGCCGCATCGCGTTCCTGCCTTCTCTAAAGTGGGTTCTCATTCTCCCAAATAAAAACGTCTTCGTTCTTGCCGAACGCCCGCGCAATCCGGAACGCCCGCGGCAGCGCCGGTTCATACTTGCCGTTTTCCACCGCGACCACCGCCTGCCGCGAGACGCCAACCATCGCACCCAACTGCGCCCGGGTCCAATCCCTTTCCGCCCGCAGCACGCGCATGCGATTTTTCGTTTGTAGTGGCTCACCGCGATGAAATAGCCGATCGCATGAAAAACATGCATAAAAGCCCAAACCAAGCACATCACATTAACTTGACCCACCGCGCCCGCCTTCTGCAGATAGCGATACAACAACACGGCCACGCCAGTCGACCGAAAATCGACCGCAATTCGCGCCGCTCTCCCGAGTTCCATGCCTCCCAGCGCCCAAGACGCACCGATATTGATGCTAAACTCAAAATCTGCGTGAGAGCCCCGCGTCGAGTCCGCGGAGCCCTCGTGCGCCTAATCCTTCTCTACTCCCTCTTTCTCTCGCCGGCACTCAGCCAAACCCCGCCGCTGTTCGGATTCGAACCCAACCTCGGACAGTTTCCTCCCAACGTGCTCTTCATGCGCCGCTCCGCCGGCAATTCCCGAACTCCCATCTATCTCACCCGCGACGCCATGGTTCTGAGTAACGGCATGCGGATGCAGATCGCCGGCGTCGATCCCAAAGCCGTCCCCACCGGCGACTCGCCGTCCGGCACGATCTACAACTACTACCAGGGCAGCAACGCGTCCAATTGGCGAGCCAACGTCCACTTGTTCACCGGCGTTCGGCTGGCCAATATTTATCCCGGAGCAAGCGCCCTTTTCACAACATCGGAACAGCAGATCGGCCCTTCAGTTTCCGTCGATCAGGGAATCATCGTTCTGACCTTGCAGCCCGGAGCGGACTTGAGCCCATTCCGCCTGCGCGTCCTCAACAACGGGTCCGTTCCCTTTGAAGGTCCCGGAGGCATCTGGTTCAGCGGAGGCAGAATTCCCGGAGTTTTCATCGTCAGCCTGAAAATCACGCAGACCGATAGCGCAAATCAAATCACGGTCGCATCCAACCTGAAAATCGAATCCTCCGACACTCTCTCCATTCAGGCTGCCAACCTGAATCCCGCGCTACCCGCACAGGCCGTCATCACCTTCCACGATTACGACGGCCCCGTCAACAGCGGTGTACCCGCAGCCGCCACCGACGGCAACCGGTACATCGCCTCGTCCGCGTCCACTCCTGCCACTTTCGGCGAGGACGGACAGCTTTCCGGGCAAAATTGCCAATCCGTTTGCACTGATGCACTGGTGGCGCGCCTCGACGACGCCGGAAAACCAATCTGGGTCAGCATAGTCGGTGGCGGACAAGACGACGAGTCTTATTTCGTTGCCCCCTCTACAAACGGCGTAGCGGTATCGGGGACAACTGCATCTCAAGATTTTCCCGTTACCGCCAACGCGCCCCGGCCCGTGCCCGGCTCATCATCACAGGATGTCTTCCTCAGCTACTTCGACCGCGATTCAGGCCAACTGCGCAACGCAACGTACACCGGCATCACCGGCGCCGCATGGGCCCAGCAACAGGCCGTCAATCCCACGGGCGATGTCGCCGTTGCCGGAGGTTATTACACCGGCGCTCAATTTAGTTCACCTAGCCTCGGCTACCTTCTCCTCTGGCGTCCGATCGAGAACCGGTTCCTCTTCTCGCAAAAGTTCGACGCCCCCTTGACCGGACTCGTTTTCGACGCAAACTCCCATCTCTACTTCGCTTCGGTTTCGTACTCGCCGCCCGGTTCCAGCTTCACTACCGGCGTTCTCGATGCAACCGGGAAGCAGCAAGGGTCTCTCGTCAAGATCAACGCGCCCGTCGACGCTGCAAACTTTCAATTCGACTATCAGGAAATCCGGTTGCTACCGGCGCCGGACGGCGATGTCTGGGCCGTATACCGGCTCCTCGGGCAAGCCTACCAGAGCCACCCGCTGCAAGCGATAGCGAAAGCCTCGCCGGCCCGCGGCCAGGTCGTGTTCAACCGCCTCATTGCAGGAGATGGGGTCGTTGGACAAGTTGCATTGACTCCGGCCGGCAATCTCAAACTGTTGGTCCAAAGCCCCGCCGCAACCGAAGCAACTACCACCGATGCGCCCCTCGTCGCAGCCTGTCCGGACACCTCCTACTTCGCGATTGTTTCCCCTTCAGGACAGACCGCATACGCCACATATGTTCCGAATCAGAACTTCGATTTCACGCGCAACAACGAACCCCAGTCGCCCGCGCAGTCTAGCCTGGGCTGCTTCGAAAACGCTGCCGGACGCCTCCCGATCGTCTCAGCCGCGCCCGGTCAATTGATCACCATCACCGGAGGAGGCTTCGGTCCATCCACGCCCATTTATACCGTCACCGATGCGAATCGAAAATATCCTCTGACCGCCGGAGGCTTTCGTGTTCGAATTTCCGGGGTGGATGCCTCGATCATCGCCGTTGCCCGCGGCCTGATCGCCGCTCAGGTTCCTTACGAAGTAGCGCCATCCGCGGACCCGGCTTCCATCGAGGTCTCCGCCGATGGAACGCCACTGAATTCCATACCGTTCTCTCTTGGTCCGGCCCAAACCGGCCTCTTTGACACAGGCGACCGGAATAACTCTCTGAATCTGCCGGCCCTCGCCGCACTGAATGAGGATGGCACGGTGAACGGTATAAACAATCCGGCGCCTTCGGGGTCAGTTCTCAGCATCTTCGGCACCGGGCTCGGCACGCTTTCACCGCCGCTCGTCACAGGAGACCTCAGTCCTGTTCCCCCCGCCGCGCCGCTATCGCAAACAACACTGTTGAGCGCCTGCTACCAATGCGAAATTCTCTATCTCGGCTCGGCGCCCGGCCTCTCCACTTCCGTTTTTCAAGCAAACGTCCGCGTCCATGCAAACCCACCCGCAACCGGCACAGCGGCGGTCGGAATAGGAATCGCCGTAAGCCAGTCCCCCAGATCGTTGTTCATTTTTTCGCCAACCGGTGTTGTTTTCGTCAAGTGAGCGGCTAACGGCGCCCGGATCTGTTAACATTCCACCGTAGCTGTCCACAAGTCGAAGGGATGCCGTTTGCTTGGCTCATGACCGATTTTCTCAAGCGCCTCGACGCGGGTGATCCAAGAGCGTTGAAGCTTCGAGATAGCCTGAGGCGGCTACTGCGAGTCCTCACTCACGCCATGATCCGGTCTCGCAGACGGATTTATCGCTCATGGTCGAGAGGCTAATGAGCGGTAATCGTCTCCACCAACACTGCGGAAGTGCTCGTCAGAAATTTGCTATCGCCCAAGTACTTCGCGGTGATCGAGTTCGACCCGACAGAAAGGGACGAGGTGCTATATGTCGCGACACCATTACTCAAATTGACCGTCGCCAGCACCGACGTGCCCTTCAAAAACTCTACCTGCCCCGTAGCGGTGGAAGAAGTAACAGCCGCGGTAAACGTCACCGTCTGCACCTTGGTCGCCGGATTCAAATTAGTGGTCAATGAGGTGGACGTAGGAGCTTTATTCACCGTCTGGACCACGCCAGGCGCGGAAGCCGACAGGAAGTTCGCATCGCCGCCGTATGCCGCGGTCAAACTATGCGAGCCCACTCCCAAACTGGAAGAGGTAAACTTAGCCGTGGCACCGCTCAACGCGCCAGTCCCGACCAAAGAACCGTTGTCAAAGAACTGTACCGATCCCGTCGCCAAGCCGGATGAAACCGTCGCAATCACCGTAACAGCTTGCAGGTAGACCGACGGATTGGGACTCGAGCTCAACGCGAGCGCAGAAGCCGCTTTCACAATGATCTGGTTGGCTACCGCCGACGAACTCCCCACATAGGCTGCGCTCCCCAAATAGATCGCCTGGATTGGGTGAGTACCAACCGCCAGAGAATTCACAATCAGCGCCGCCGAGCCCCCGGAGACGGAGACCGTCCCAAGCAGAACGCCGCTATCCAGAAATTGCACACTCCCAGTGGCCGCAGTCGGTGACACCTGCGCGGTGAACATCACTCCCGAGAGAGCCGGCGACTGTGGGTTACCGAGAGTCAACGACGTCGTCGTGACACCCTTCACACTGACGCTGACAGAGCCCGAACTCGAGAGATTGAGCGCGTCGCCGGAGTAGACAGCGGTAATCGTATGCGAACCCGCCACCAAGGCAGACGTCGACAACGAAGCTGCGCCACCCGAAACAGCACCCGTGCCCAGAACAGTCGAGCCATCCAGGAACTGAACCGTACCCGTAGCCGACGAAGGCGATACAGCCGCACTAAGCGTAGCCGATTGTCCCGCCACGGGAGACGCAGGCAGCACCACCAGGGTCACAGCGGCAGCGTTTTTCACCGTGGCGCTAATCGACCCCGAAACCGGCGCATTCAGAGCATCGCCCAAATAACTCGCCGTCAACGTATGAGACCCGGCCACTAACGAGGATGTGGATAACGAAGCTACGCCACCCGAAACAGCACCCGTGCCCAGAACAGTCGACCCATCCAGGAACTGAACCATACCCGTCGCCGATGAAGGCGATACGGTTGCGCTAATAGCAGCCGGTTGTCCAGCTACTGGGGATGACGGCTGCACTGCCAGAGAAATCGATGCAGCATTTTTCCAGGTAACCGTGATCGTTCCGGGTGCATATTGATTTGATGCGTCGCCCAGATAATTGGCCGTCACATAATGCAGACCGGACAATGACCAGGTGGTGGATACGGAGGCGATGCCTCCTGAAAGCGTGGCCGTCCCCACCTCCCTTCCGTCAATTATGAACTGCACGATGCCGGTCGCCGTCGAAGGCGAAACAGTTGCCGTGATCGTTGTCGATTGTCCGAGCACCGGAGATGCCGGCGTCACTGCCACATTCATCGTCGCCGCATTTTGTACGGGCTGCGAATAGACACTCGATGTGCGCCCGGGATAGTTGCTGTCGCCGCTATAAACGGCGGTGATCGAATGCGTCCCCGTAGCCGCAAATGACGCCGTAATCGCAGCCAAGCCGTTATTGACAGCGGCTGTCCCCAGAGCAGTAGAGCCGTCCATCAGTTGCACGGTTCCGCCAATCGGCGGGACCGCCGAACCCGACGTCGGACTTAAGGTGATCGTGAATGAAACCGTCTGATTGGGCGTGGCGGGATTCGGCGTGCTGCCGACCGCCACATTAACCCCACGCTTCACCGTCTGGACGATCGCGGGCGAACTGCTTGAGTCGTGAAGCCCCTGATAAAGCGCAAAGATGTTGTGAGTGCCAACCCCGAGATTTGAAAGAAGAAGAGATGCCGTTCCGTTCACTACCAGACTGCCTCCTAGCGCCGTCCATGATGAGTTAAGATTCAACGAATCATAAAAGAACGCATAAGGATATTCAGTTCCGCTGGGCGCGGGAACCACGGTCGAAGTCAGCGTCACCGGCTGGCCTTCGATGGCGTCCGGGTTGTCCGACGTCACTATCGTTGTGGTGTACGGTTCCACCGCCGGATAGTAAATCTCACGAACCCCGTGAGATTGAAGTATGGAAGCCAGAAGATGGCCGTTTGGCAGCACCGTAACCGCGAGGACCACATATAAATTCGCGGCAGTCGCCGGAATACCATCGCGTAACGAGCCAACTGGCGAGCCAAACGGCGCGCCTACGCCGGCCACCGTCGAAATCAGGCCGGTCATCGCATCCACGCGCCGAATGCGGTCCGAGCTTGCGATAAAGAGGTTACCCTCCGCGTCCACCGCTGTGCCCAGAGGAAACACATTCGCCGCCGTGGCTGGCTGCCCGTCCCCATTGAACGCGTACGCCGCGCCGGTGCCTGCCACAGTAGTGATGATTCCCGTCGCGGCGTCCACACGCCGTACCCGAACGTTCGAATATTCGCTGATAAACAGGCTTCCACCCGCATCCAGCGACACCGCCCAAGGATTATTCAACGACGCCGCAGTCGCGCTTCCGCCATCGCCGCTGAAGCCTGCTACGCCGCTGCCCGCCACCGTCGTAATAATTCCCGTTACTGCGTCAATCCGCCGTATCTTATGGGCCAATTGTTCGGCGACAAAGAAATTCCCCTGCGAATCAATAGCCAGCCACGCAGGCCCGTTGATGCCGGCGGCAGTTGCCGGACCGCCGTCCCCGCTCGACACGGAAGAACCCGTGCCCGCCACCGTTGAGACGGCCCCAGTCACGGCGTCGGTCCTGAGAATCCGATTGTGGTGTCCATCGGTGGTGTAGATGTTACTCGCCTGATCCAGAACGACGCAGAATGCTTGAACCGGAACCGTGGGCGGCGGCCCCACACCTGCCTGGCCGTACCCGAGCCCGTCTCCGGCGACGATTGTAATAATCTTCGTCGACGCATCGACCCGATAGACCCAACCGTTGCCGATATCGGCAATGAATAGATTTCCTGATGTGTCGCGAACCGTGCAGCCGGGAGCGTTCAGATTTGCGCTGGTAGCAGGCCCCCCGACGCCGCCTGTACCGGCTACACCATTTCCGGCAACCGTATAAATCAATCCAGTGTCTGCAGAAGCAATTCCCAGGGCCAGACACAATCCCACAAGCAGGAGCGAAGCACGATTCAACAAGAAGTCCTCCACCCCCGACTTGGGGCACCCTTCTTTCTACCATGCCGGGCTCGGATTTAAATGGACAAAATAACCTTAGTTTATTGGTACTGGGACGTTAGTTACGACAAATTAGATTTCTTTTCTGCAATGCTGATGAAAAAATGCCCAATCGCAACCGGACGTTCTCCAAAGTCGCCACTCAGGCCCTATAATCGCTCCAATGGAAAGCAAGTCCGATATCCGTCCCCATCGGCAAGGCCGCCACCTCCGTATGCACGCGGTCAAGATTTTCGTTCGAGATCAGGATCAAAGCCTACGATTCTACGTAGACCAACTCGGATTTGAGGTCGCGTTCGACGCCCGCATTCAATCCGGCGACCGTTGGGTAGCCGTCTCCCCTCCCGACGGCACCGCGGTGCTCACTCTAATCGCGCCAAAACCCGGCTCCAAGGAATACGGTCTGATCGGCCGGTCCACGGGAGTCGTCTTGGTCACCGAAAATGTCGCCGCACAGTACAGCGAATGGCGTCAGCGCGGCGTTCACTTTAACTATTCGCCGCGCCTCAGGCGCGTCAACTATGCGGTCCCGTCGGCACATCGTGAGGAGCAATCCCCGGTTTGGGGCGGCGTATTCACCCGCTTCAAAGATGTGGACGGAAACTCGTTCGAACTCGTCGGCTTCGACGAAGTGAGCAGGGAAGTGGAAGCGCATCGCCGTGCAACCGCCGAGAAGCTGGAATCGCAGCGCAGGGCCGCACAAGAATTGGAGATTGCCAGGCAAGTGCAGGCGCGGCTGTTCCCCCAAACGCTGCCGGAAATCAAAACTCTCGAATACGGCGGCATATGTATCCAGGCGCGAAAAGTCGGCGGCGATTATTACGATTTCCTCGATCTCGGCCAGGAGCGTTTCGCCCTGGTCGTCGGCGACATCGCCGGAAAAGGAATGGCTGCCGCTCTTCTCATGGCCAACTTGCAGGCCAACCTCCGCAGCCAATGCGCCATCGCCTTCGATAAGCCACAACACCTGCTGCGATCGGTGAACCGCATGTTTTTCGACAACTCAATCGAAAGCGCCTACGCCACATTATTCTTTGCCGAATATGACGACAAAGCGGGGCGTCTGCGCTATGTGAATTGCGGCCATCTTTCGGCGCTTCTCTTAAGGAGCGACGACACCGTAGACAAGCTGGATTCTACATGTACGGTCGTCGGACTCTTCAAGGAATTTGATTGCAAAATGGCAGAAAGCCGGCTCTCCTCAGGAGACACTCTCGTGCTCTACACCGACGGAGTAACCGAATCGTTCAACGAAGCAGGGGAAGACTTCGGAGAGCACCGCCTGATCGAAGCAATGCGCCGCCACCGGAAACTGCCGTCACAAGACCTGATGGCCTCGATCGTCGCCGAAGTTCAGCAGTTCAGCACGGCCGAACAGCACGACGACATCACACTAATCGTAGCCAAATGCAGAGAAAACGCCAGCGGTTAATGGGTTATTCACGTTAATGACGTCCATTAGCGGCCAAATCAAACAGACCGCGATCAAGCTACCGCTGGCGGCCAACCAATCGCAGCCGTTATGAACGTACTCCACTATTAAGATTCTAGGTTTCGCGGCCCGAGAAATAGCGCAGCCGCACGGACGCCCCGGGGATTCCTCCCTCTTCGAGATCGATCGGTTTTCCAAGCCGGTCGCCTCGGCTCTCCTCGCGGCGCGTCCTGGCTAGCCCGCAAAGGGCCGGCCGCAACCCTTCAGTATTCGTAAGCAAACACCCTTGCGAGTCCGCGACCCAGGCTCCGTTTTGCGGGTGCTTACTTAGGAAAGACGCGCCACCAGCGTCACCAGCCAGGCGAGTCGAGACATTATTTCAACATGACGATCGCTCCAGCGCAGCCGCGCCTCCGAGATCGCCAGGCATGCGGTAAGCAACAAATCACGGCCGAGCTTCAAAAACTATATTGAAAGGTGTGTCCGTAGCCCGCCGGAAACGGTTGAATCCGGCCGCAGTCACAACCTCCCGAATGCGCGTTTCGCCCGCCTGCGCGCCCAGGCACAGTCCGACTTCCTGCGATCGCGAGCAAGGCGTACACAACAGCGTTGAAAACGAATAGTAGACTCGCCCCACGGGATTCAAATTGTCCTTCAACTCGTCATTGGCAAACGGCTCAACGATCATCCACGTCCCGTCCTTGGACAACGACTGCCGGACGTGCGCAGCCGCCCCAGCCGGATCGCCCATATCATGCAAGCAATCGAAGACAGCCACAAAGTCAAAGTCTTTGCCCGGAAAATCCTTCGCCTTTGCCACCTCGAATTTACAGAGTGCGAAAGAAACATTGGAGACGTTCCTTCGGACAGCACGGACGCCGGAGTTTCTGAGCGAGGCTCGCGGTTGGCTTGCGCACATCCATTTTCTACTTGGAGAACAGACGGCGGCGGGAAAGATCTACCTCGACGAATTGAATCGGAACGGTTCAAACCTTAGCCGCGAAACAGTATTGAATTCGCTGCGGATGACTTATGGATATGATGGCGGCCCGCAGCTTCTCGACGATCTGGAGAAATACTTCGATACACCCGAACACGCTGCATTCGCCATCCAGATGATAACCAATCCGCATTGGGACAGAGAGGAGCGGCAAGCTAAACGGAAGAGCGAGAGCGTCGATGAGGTCCAACGCTCCTATTTGCGCATCAAGCATCTGTTGGAAAGACATAGCCATCTCTTGAAGTCCGAAACGGGGGCCAACGCGCTGGCCTTGCTTGGAATGCGAACGGCACTAAGGATGGGCGATCCGCCCGCTGCACAGAAGATCGCCGCTATGGTCCCTGACGGCGCGGCGATTCGCGCGGAGCCCGACTTCGACTGGATGTTAGCTTCGGCTTACTTCCTGTCACGTGAATACGCTGCCGCCGAGGAACCTCTGCTGAAGCTTTTCCACTCGGCTCGCTCGTCCAGGAGCCAGAAGGCTGCGGCGGCATATGCTCTCTGCGGGGTGTATCAGAAGAATAGGAATGTCGTTCAACAAATCCGGTACGCGCTGTGGCTGCGCGCAGGAAGTGACGGGAACCCTTGGAATTTGACTTACTCAAGCGGTATTTTGGATCAGTCGGTGTACTTCTCATATTCCGGGTGGGATCTGGACGTTTTGCTCGATGCCGAGGCCTCCATCGATGAGCTACGGTCGTTCCTGAAGGAGTATCCGAATGTACGCGATGTCCGCATCGTGAAGTATTCTCTGGCCGTCCGGCTTGCGCGGGAAAACCTCTACGAAGAGGCGGCGCAGATCTATGAGTCGATTAATGTAAATCGGCGCGCGCTACGAATGCGGAAACTGGCGGCACTCTACCTGGAAACGAATCGAACCGGGTTGTCCGCTGAACAGGTACAGGAAGCCAAATACAGAATGGCGGAGTACATCAGTGCCAATCCGGACAGGATTTACTTCAATGACGCTATCTGGAACGGGTTTCAACGCTATGCGCTATCTGGGTCGAGCGACGTCCGGCTCACTCGCGTGGAACGTCAAACTCTGATGGAGGGCGAGCGGAAATTAAAGGACGAGCAGGAAGAGCGCTGGCGCGCCTACTTGATTTTGCGCGAGGTCGTTCAGGAAGCCGGCAAGACAGATCTTGGCCGGAGCGCTGCACTATTGGCGGTCGAATGCCTGCGCGGAATTAATGATCGCTTTGAGCGGCAGGATGAGATCCACAAGGCAGATACCGAGCTATCGAATTGGCTCCGGATTCATTAGGCCAGTTATTCCAATCCGAAGATCACCGGTTTCGCGCGCGTTGTTTCCGTGGTGTCACCGGCGGGAAGATGCCGCGCCGCCTTGATTAGAGGCGCCAGGTTTTGGCCGAGCGGGCTGGCGGCAATCGGGCCGAACTTCTGCTGCAATTCGGCGGTTTCCATCGACGCTCTGGCCAGGACCATATTGCCTTTGAGCGCAGCGCCCGGGAAGGTGGCCGCCCACATCCCGATGGTGCTGGCGTCCGGCGCCTTGTTGAATTCGAAAGCCAGGTCGCTCGTGAGGCGGTCCTGGATCGAGATCGCGAGCGAGAATCCATTCACTCCCGCACTCACAGCTTGGGGACCGGCCAGCCCGCCCGACCCGACGGCCCAAAATTCGCTGCTCGCCCGGCGCTCTGCGCCCAGTTTCTTCAAACCAGCCGGCGGTTGCTCCGTGGCGATGCGCTGCACGGCCTCGTCTACCGCCTCGGTATGCCCGACAAGCACTGCGTTTGTGCCAACCGGCGCCGATTTCCAGCCCGGCTCGAGCACGGGAATCGAATCTGTCCCGCGCCCGCTAACCATGAACACGATCTGGTTTTCGTGGACCGAGAGCGCGATTTGATCCGCTCCGGTCAGCGCCCTGAAGATCCTCTGCATGTCGGATTCGGTAAGGCCTTGGTTGGCTCCCAACTGGGTGATCAGGCCGCTGGCTAGAGATGAGGACGAGAGTTTCCTGAAATTGAACCCGGCTAGCGCGTCAGCGAACGGATCCGCGAATCGCCAGTCGATGCCGTCGGCAACGATTACGGAGGGCCGCTTTGAGGCCCCACTTCCTTGGCCGGCACCGAGCGCTTGACCGCAACGTCGTGCCCAGGGCAATACGGAGCCCCAGGGTTCTTGAAGCATGCATCCTGCCAGCTAAAGCGGCGATGCTGGGCGCAAAAAATGGCCGCCCACACGAGGCCTAAGGCGAGTATGCGGATACTCATGTTTGATTCTGCGGTCGTCCGCGAGCGCTGTGGAATAAGGCGTATGCCTGAGCCTCCGCCGGCGGATCGCCTCACCAAGTTCGCGGGCCGTTCCACGAAATTATGCCCGGATGTGCGCGTGGGCCCTGCAACCGTAGGACGCGCCGGCCTGCCGATTCCTTCGACTCGATCGCGCGCACTATTTCTTCCAGCGCCTAGGGACGAGCGCGGGTTCCTGCCGCAAGATGCCGAGTAGTAAATGCTCTACGGTGACCCCGCTGCGCGAAAAACGAGATCGCTTCAAAACGCGAAAAGAAAATGCATCGCCGGGCGGGATCCGCCAGCGAACTGAAACGCGTGTCCGGTGTGCCCAAACAGCGGTCGCTTAACGGCCTCCCGCGTTTAGGAACGTGATGACGTCCGCCATCTGTTCCGTGGTGAATGTGGGCCACTCCGAATTGTTCTGCTTCAGGCGCGCGAGCATTTTCGGCCCGTGCGTCCACAAGGACGAGACTACCGAGACCACCGAAACTTTTCCGCGGCGATCCACCAAGGTGGGCGCGATTCCCGATCCGTTGTGGCAGGCCGCGCAGCGGGTGCCGAAGACCTCGCGGCCTGCTTCCACATCGCCCGCCGGCTCCAACACCTGTTGCGTCCACAATTGGTCCATGATCTGGCGCATTTCGTCTTGGCTCAATGAAGCTGTCTGTCGAATCTTCGCGTGGTTCCACATAGACGCGGCCACATCGTTCACCATTTTCGTTCGGAGTTTGCGCGCCAGGTCGTACTTCGCTTTGTGGCATCCGTTGCATCCCTTGGACTCGAGCAACGCCACGCCGTCGGAGATCTCGGTGTCCATCCTCAGCGGCGTCTTCGCCGTCTGCGGCAGGCCTCGCAGATACATGACAATGTCGGTGAGTTCCTGCCCCTTGAGTTGCGTTCGCCTCACATGATTCTCATCGAAGACGCCCGCGTTGGCCGAATGGTTCCAAATGGCCGCGGCAAATACGAGAGGTCGGCCTAACGACGACCACTGCGAAACGGGTTTAGCGGAGTTGCTGGTGGAATCCTCGATGCTGTGGCATCCGGAACACCGCTCGCGTTCGAAGAGCCGCCGGCCGCGGTCTACGTCCGCCGGCCTGTCGAAGAACCGGAGCGAGTAGAAGTATCCGAAGAGATCCGCCGCTGCCTGTTGGCCGAGGGGCTCGATCGCAAGCCCTTGTTCCGTCAATGCCGCCCACATGGTGGGCGCGTGATTCCACATTCGCGCGGCGATACCGGCAGGCGAGTATTCGCGCTTCAGCCTCTTGGCGAGGTCGGGACCCCTATTACCACCCTTTCCGTTGATGCTGTGGCAACGAACACAGGGCAGACTCTGAAATAGTTCCTCGCCACGCTGTGAATCGACGGATATCGCCTCGTTGGCCTGGGCTACAACTGCGAACAGTACAACCCCTGCCCAACCGCTACATCTGCGCATCTTGCCCCCGTTGGTCGTCTCGCGAAAAAGCCTTGCTTGTATCGTACTTCTATTTCACCAATCTTCACCGAGCAAATAGTACTGGGACTGCGCGATTATTTCACCCGCGTTTGTGCCGGCGTTGCGCCGGAGAAACCGCCTTGCGGTGGGTACCCTTGTTCTGGAAAGCGTTGGATAACAAATCGCGCCGGTTTCCTTTGGCAAGAGCGATAATTTGTGAGGGAGTAAGAGGAAAAGCCAATGAAGAAACCTCTTCTTTACTGTCTTGTGTTCACTGCGGTACTCATAGGGAGCTTCCTGTACTTGCACTCCAGACCTGTCGTTCATGCGCAAACTCCACTTACGCCAGCGCAAATACATGCGAACCTTGCCGCCGCAAGACCAGTGCCGTCCTACACCATCCACTATCAGGAATTCGTGAACAAGGGGGGTGATAAGGCGGACATTCTGGCGATGGAAAAAACGGTCGCACGACGCGCCGATGGGTCCAAGGCCATCCGCAAAACCAACTACGCGAAAGATCCGAAGGATCACTACACGGAAGGCCAATTATTCCTGGCGAACGATGTTTACGAAGTGTACATGGAGGAGGCCGGTGTTAGAAGTAGGGTGCAGATACCAGGTTTCTCAAGGGGCCAGGCGCTCAAAGCATTCGATCCTCTCTCAAAATGTGTTACGTCGTACAACGGGGGAGGGTCGGTGCAACCTACCACGGTTTCACCCAAGCAGGATATTGTTCTCGGCTATACCACATTCGTGTTGACGCAGGGTAAGAATGGTGATTTCGCCAGTATCACACAATGGAAAGCGCCGGATCTTGGTTGCGAGCTTCTGAAACAAGAAGTCACCTGGACTAACGGTCACGGTCCAAGCCGACTGTTCCCGGTGTCGATCATTATTGGTGAGCCTGATCCCGCTCTGCTGGATGAGAAACCGGGATACCCGAACCTGCCTCCGAGTTTGATGGACGCCGCCAAATTGGCGCAATTGCACGTTACGCTGAGCGGTACGCATACAGATCGCCTGGCTATGTTCAAGGACTCCGATGCCAGATTGCAAAAGTACCGTAATCCGTAAGTGACGTGCCGCTTTCGGGGCAAGGTGAGAATGGGCGGCGGGGCCTTGCGTGACAAAATTTGCCCTGGTAGCATAACCCCAGATACGCCTTTCCAGGGGCGCGGGTGAATCGTAAAAGGGTGCTGCTTTTCATGCATGATCCACGTAGAATCTGCGTCGCTCTTGCCGTGGTTGGAATCCTTCTCAGTGGAACGGCCTTTTCTCAGGCGGTTGACGGAACGATTGTGGGCACCGTTTACGACGCCACTGGCGGATTTGTCGCCAATGCAATCGTCACGCTCACGGAGACCAACACCAGGATCGTTCGGACTGGGCATGCCAACGAGACCGGTATGTACAGTTTTCCCGAATTGCCGCCCGGGGTCTACGATGTCGCGGTGTCGATGACGGGATTTAAGAAAGCGGTGAAGACGGGCGTGGTGCTGGAGGCGAATACCAGTCCGCGGGCTGATCTGACGCTGGAGCCTGGGCAGGTGAATCAGACAGTCGAAGTCAGCGCCAGTTCATCGGTTCTCCAGACCGAACGAGCCGATACAGGCCGTTCGATCAGTGCGCGAGTCATCGAAGAGATGCCTCTGGGGGTGAACCGCAACTTTCAGACTCTTCTCGACCTCGTGCCCGGAACGTCGGTTGAGACGTTCCAGCACTCGCCGTTTTTCAACGCGTCCAGCTCTCTGCAAACTAACGTAAACGGCCAGCCGCGCATGGGGAACAACTACCAGATCGAAGGCATTGACAACAACGAGCGGACGGGCCTGCTTCAAATCCTGATCACTCCGGCTGAGGCGATTCAACAGGTCAGCATTTCGACGACAAACCACGATCCGGAACTTGGACGCGCGACAGGGGCCGTTACGAATGTCATCATCAAGTCGGGCTCGAATGGGTTTCACGGCGCGGGTTACGAGTTTCTGCAGAATAGCGCGTTCGATGCGCGGTCGTACTTCAATCCCACGGTGGGCCATCTGGCGTACAACTATTTCGGCGGCAACATTGGCGGTCCGATCAGGAGGAATAAGATCTTTTTCTTCGCCAACTATCTGCGGACCATGGATCGCGAGGACAACACCAATCAGGAGAATATTCCAGACAATGCGTTTCGTACGGGCGACCTGAGCGGCGATCCAGGACACCAGGTTTATGATCCCTTGACGGGCGCGCAGGATGGAAGCGGATTAAACCGGACGCCGTTTCCAGGCAATATTATTCCGCCGAGCCGCATTAACCCGATATCGGCGAAGATACTTTCCTATCTCCCGCCCACCAACGAGGCATTCTCGCCTACGTCTCAGACAAACGACTACTTTGCTCTCCTCCCGGCACGGAAGACGAATGACCAGATTGACTCGAAGATCGATTGGAACATTTCGGATAAGGACCGCCTCAGTGGGCGATTTAGCTTCGCGCGCCCGCAGATCTACCAGGCTCCGATTTTCGGCGAGGCGGGAGGTCCGGCGCAGAGCGCGTTTGAAGGTTCGGGTACTCAGAAAACTTACAGCACGGGGCTAAACTATAACCGCACGATCAATCCGACGTTGTTGACCGAGGTCCGAATCGGCGTGGCTCACTATCACAACGAGGCCTACCAATCGGACTACGGAAAGAACGATTCCACGGCACTCGGCGTTCCGGGTGTCAATCTTGGGCCTTTCACCAGCGGCTTCGTTGGTGTGGTGGTTACGGGCTATTCCAGCCCGATGACCGGGTACTCGCCCAGTTTGCCTTGGAAACGGGCCGAGGCAAATATCGATATGGTCAACTCGTGGACCAAGATCCTTCACAATCATCAGATCAAATGGGGCGTGGACGTCCGGCGCATCCGTGATGATTTGTTAGAGGATCAGACTTACAGCCCGCGCGGTCTCATTACTTTTACGGCTCTTCAGACGGCCGCCGCAAAGTGCACCACGAACGCGACCGGCGCTCAGACTTGCTCGGCCACGTCAAACGGCTTGGCGAACGATATGGCCAGCTTCCTCCTCGACGTTCCAAGCAAAGAAGGGCGCGACGTGAATACGTACTTCCCAGCTTTGCGCCAAACACAATTTTTTGCATACGCAGCCGATAACTGGCAGGTGTCATCGAAACTTACGTTGAACCTTGGATTGCGGTGGGAGTTCTATTCCCCGCCGACGCCGCGATTTCCCGCTGGATTTTCCAACTATGACACCGCTAAAAATGAACTGGTGATCGCTGGTGTTGGCGGAAATCCGATGAACATGGGTCTGCGGGCGCAATACAAGTATTTTGCGCCTCGGCTCGGCGTGGCGTACCGATTGACGGAAAAGACTGTCATCCGCACGGGCTTCGGCATCAGTTACACTCCGTTTCCGGACAACACCTGGGCCTACAACTTTCCGGTGAGGTCGAACAATCAGTATGTGGCTCCGACCGGGGCTGATAACTACGCACCGGCCGTCCTGCCGAGCGGCCTTGCGCCGACTTTCTCGAATGGATTCCCGCCGCCAGATCCGGTGGTGGTACCGTCGAACGGTATTATCAGCGATCCCGATACGACCGCGGCGAAGACTGTGATCCCGCTCAATTACAAGAACGGCTATATCGAATCGTGGAACTTTGCCGTACAGCGGGAGTTGCCGTGGCACTTCAACATCGATGTGGCCTATGTTGGCAGTCATGGCGTAGACACACCGGCCGCGCCGAATCTGAACGCCGGACAGATTGTAGGCGCCGGCGCGGCAGGTCAGCCCTTCTTGTCGAAGTACGGGATCACGTCGGCGGTCACGCAATATTTCCAGGGATTTTCGTCGACTTATAACTCGCTGCAAGTGAAGTTCGACCGGGCGTTCAGCGGCGGCTTTCAGTTGACGACGGCATTCACGTGGCAGAAAGCGATGGATTTCCAGATCGGCGACGATGGCGCTTTGGACTTCTATGCGGGTCAGGGATTGTCGAGGAATTATGCCCGCGCCGATTTTGACCGGACGCTGAATTTTGTTCAAAGCTACATCTATGAACTGCCATTCGGAAAGGGCCGGGCGTTCCTGGCGAATCGCTTTGCCGGGAAGATTGTTGGCGGGTGGCAGATCTCGGGTATTCTTTCGGCTCGCACGGGCACTCCGCTTACCTTTACGGGTAGCAATAGTCTGAACCTGGGCAGCAACGGCACCACGACTTTGAACCAAGTCGCGCCCATCGAGGTTCTTGGTGGGATCAATAGCGGCAATCCGTGGTTTAGCGTTGCCAGTTTTGCAAAGGCGCCGACGAATGTTCAGGGGACGACCGGCCGGAATATCTTCGCCGGTCCCAGATTGGTTGCTCTCAATGCCACTCTTTCGCGGACCATTGTGTTTCGTGAAGCGGTGAAACTCCAACTTCGTTTGGAGAGTCTCAATGTGACGAATACGCCCCAATTCGCCAACCCCACTACTAGTTTTGGATCGAATTTTGGGTTTATTACGAAGACCCTGAGTTCGGGGACTGGGGTGAACGGCACTGGCGGCGGAAGGGTAGTGCAGTTGGGGGCGAAACTCACCTTTTGAGATTGGCCGCGAATAAACGCGAATAAACGCGAATAAAAACGAAATGCTAGATTGCTTCTAGTTCTTCCTCTAGAAGCTGCTTTTGATAAAGATCGGCGTAGTAGCCTCCTTGGCCGATTAGCTCCGAGTGGCTTCCTTCTTCTACTACCTCGCCTCTCTCCAGCACGAAGATGCTGTCGGCGTGGCGGACTGTGGATACGCGATGGGAGATGATGATTGTGGTTCTCCCTTGCATAATTTTGCGTAGGCCTTCCAGGATTTTTTCTTCTGTGATGGTGTCGACGCTGGAGAGTGCGTCGTCGAGGATCAGGATGCGCGGGTTTCGCAGGATGGCCCGTGCTATGGCGGTGCGTTGCTTTTGACCTCCTGATAACGTGATGCCTCGCTCGCCTACCATGGTTTCGAAACCTTGTGGGAATCCAGCGATATCAACGGATAGACCCGCCAGGTCGGCGGCTTTGCGAATTTCGTCCTCCGAGGCCTGCTTTGCTCCGAACGCGATGTTGCCCGCTAATGTCGCGCTAAATAGAAATGTTTCTTGCGGAACGAATCCGATTTGCCGGCGCAGATCTTCCGGATCGTATTCACGGACATCGTGGCCGTCTACCATAACCGATCCCGAGGTTGGGTCTATCAGTCGCGGGATCAGGTGCACCAGCGAACTCTTTCCGCTGCCCGTGTGTCCTACGATGGCGACGGTCGCTCCGGCTGGAATCTGGAGCGAGATATTTTTCAGCGTGTTGGCGGAGCCGTGTGTAAGGGTTATGTTCCGCAGTTCGATTTCGCCTCGCAGCCTCGCGATTGGCCTTGGCGCTGGGGGCGCGGCGATGTTTGGGCGCTCCTCAATCATTTGATAGATGCGCGCGAGGGACGCATTGCCTCGCTGCATCAGATTCACTACCCAACCCAGCGCGATCATGGGCCACACGAGCATGCCCATATACATGTAGAACATCATGAAGCCGCCTAACGAGATCTTGTGATCGAGGAGACGGCCTCCTCCTACCCACAGCACGATAAGAAACGAAATGCCTACCAGTGTTTGCAGCAGGGGCATGAACATTCCGGACGCCCGGGCGAGGCTGATGTTTTCCCTGATGTACTCCTGATTCAGTCGGTCGAAGCGGCGTAACTCGGCATCTTCCTGCACGTAGGCTCGCAGCACGCGGACGCCTGCCAGATTTTCCTGCACAGTGCTGCTGATATCGGAGAACATTTTTTGAATCCGCTCGAACCGCGTGTGAATCATGCGGCCGAACAGAATCACGACCGCGCTGACCACCGGGGCAGGGATAAGCGCCCAGAGCATAAGCCTCCAGTCCGCCCAACTCATCACGGCGATTGCGAAGAGAAAGGTGAACATCGTTTCCGTCCAGTACATGACGCCAGGCCCTAGCATCATACGGACTGCGTTCAGGTCGTTGGTGGCTCGGGACATGATGTCGCCCGTACGGTATCGATTATAGAAGTCGGAGGAAAGCGTGATGAGGTGGGCGAACAGATCGTTGCGCAGATCGAATTCAATGTCGCGCGACATGCCGATCAGGATTACGCGCATCCAGTATTGAAAGAGTCCTTTGATGAGCGAGATCCCGACGAGCAGGGCGGCGAACCAGAAGACCTTGGAGAGAGCGAAGCCGCGGGTGAGCGAGTCGATTCCCCATCCGAAGATTAGTGGTTGTATCGCCTGGAGAAGATCCTTGATAATGAGCGCGCCCATGCCCAGAAACAAGGCGCGCCGGTACCGCCACAGATGGGGCCACAACTTCTGGATAGACTTCTTCATGCTTTTCCCAGAGGTTCAGACGCCGAATACTTCCGCGATGGTTTTGCTCCATTCGAAGAAGAAAACCTTCTGACCTTCTCGATTGTGCCACCAACCGTCGGGCGAGAAAAAGCGGTCGGGTACGGCGATCATGCGAAACTCCACGTCGCTTCCCAGCGCCGCGCGAAAGAACTTGCTGGCGCGGCGGGTGTGAAAATCATTGGTTACGACCATCAGTTTATGGACGTTCCGGGCGCGTAACCAGGACGACGAAAAAGCGGCTTCGTCGCGAGTGGAGAAGGAGGTTGAGGGCATAACCTCGAAGTATTCGCGAGGATACCCGTGTTTCATAGCGAATTCAATGGCGAGTTCACCCTCGTTGATTCCATAGACGTAACCTGGTCCGCTGATGAAGGCGATCGGCGCGAACCCTTGCTTCACCAGTTCGGCGCCGCGCAGTACGCGGTCTCCGTTCCAATCGCCTGCCAGCACGATCACCGCGTCGGCGTGAAACGGCTCTTCGGATTTCACCAGAAATTCGCCTAACCAACGAAACCAGATGGAATGAGAGAGCGCAAGGACGACGGCTAGCAGGGCGACAATTGTAATCTTACGAAAAAACGCTTTGCGGAGCGCCAACTACTTCTCGTCGGACGCCTTGGGGTCGAGATGCCCCACGGTCTTCAGGCGCTGAAACATTCGTTCTACTTCGGCCTCGTCTTCGGATCGCAACAACTGATACTTGGGCGAGGGAAGTTGACGGCGTTCGATGCCTGGCGGGAGTAACTCGCCCCAGAACTGCTTATAAGGAATACCATCGATTAGGGCTTCGCGAGCGCAACGGCGGAGATGGCGAAGCAGACTCTTCCCGGCATCGATATCGCCTGGATAGAGGAGCGTCACACGCCGGTCGCCGGTGAGGGTCAGTTTGACGATAAGCGGCGAAACCCACGATGTGCGATCGAGGCGCAGGATCTCGGTCCAGGGGATGATCTTTTTCCCGATGGCGAGATGGTGCTCATAGACTTCGATCGGCGGTTGCGCCACCAGGAAGATCAATAAACCGGCAGAGGCGAAGAAAAGAAACGACGCAATAAACCATGGAGCCCAAAATTGCACGCCCACCCAGCCGCAGAATACGGCAAGAACAACCGCAACCAAGGCGAACGTTAAAAAATGCCTCGAAGACGAATAGCAGGTCATTCCAGCTCCCACACCATCTAGACTAACGCCACTAGGCCCCCGCGTCAATTAACGTGTTTCCTTTAGTTTTTAACTAAGAATCGCTCCACCTGAGTATCGGGGCTATGTAGGGGGGCGGAGTTAGTTCTAACGCCTAATCACCGCTGTTCGTTCAGTTTTTTCCGGACTCGCGGGTGGGGTCTTGCCCAGTCAGGTGTCGTGCCATCATAAAACGTCCCACCGGACTCTTTCCCAACGCGCGCCTGTTCAAAGCGCTATCTGGCCGGTACTTTGAACTAATGAATCTCTCTTTCGGTGGGATCATGTCGCCCGAGGAGCACAAGGCGCACAATGGATTCTCAAACTCTAGTTGCCTGTACTCAATGTCCCCGATAAGCAATTCCTTCGGCTCAATTTTTCCACTGGCGCCAATTTCCCCATCCTCCGTCCGAAAGCAGCAGTGTGCATGTAAGGCGATGTGACGTTGATGTGCCGGTGGATATCGATCGTCGAGTAAATAATGGTTTTCGTTCGCTACCAGTAGTCTGCCCTGGTGATCGCGCCAAGGCACTTTCATAGGCCGGGAGAGTACTTTCCAGCGTAAGCCGCCGGCCTCTCCCCACTCCAAGATGCGCTCCCTCGTATAGATCCTGACCATGTGCTCGGGACAGATGCGCAAGCGAGATATCCTGTGTCAGGCCATTTCTCCCGTGTTCGGGTGGTATTGGGCCGAGCGGATGGGGCCACCACCGAAAGGCAAATGACGATACTCAAGGCGCCGCGGAGAACCAGTTCGCGTCAGGGCTGTTTCTTCTCTCCGATGCTTTTCCCCTGTAGGAATTGCAGTAGATAATCGGGTCCACCGGCTTTCGAGTCGGTACCGGACATGTTAAAGCCTCCGAACGGGTGCGCGCCCACCATAGCTCCAGTGCATTTGCGATTGATGTAGAGGTTCCCGACGTGGAATTGCTCGTTGGCTTTTTCGATCTTGGCGCGATTGTTCGTATACACTGCGCCGGTGAGCCCGTATTCGGTATCGTTGGCGAGTTTCATCGCGTGGTTGAAATCCGAGGCTTTGGTGACGGCCAGTACCGGTCCGAAAATCTCTTCCTGGAACAAGCGATCCTTTGATTCGATATCGGCGATTACGGTTGGCTGGATGAAGTACCCGTCTCCCGGCGCCGCGCTGCCGCCCGCGATCAACCGGCCTTCTTTCTTACCGGTTTCGATGTATTCGAGGATTGATTTTTTAGCGCTCTCGTTGATTACCGGACCCAAGTGATTGGCAGGATCGTCAGTTGTCCCGACCTTCAGCTCGGCGACTTTCGCGCGTAGTTTCTCGAGGAATTCGTCGTATATCTTCTCGTCGACGATGGCTCGCGAACAGGCGGAACACTTCTGGCCCTGGTATCCGAACGCTGCTTGGACGACTCCGTCGACGGCTGTGCCGACATCCGTCTCGCTGTCGACGACGATGGCATCCTTACCGCCCATTTCCGCCAGAACGCGTTTGATCCAGATTTGGCCTTTGCGCGGTTTGGCGGCCAGTTCATTGACGCGCAGGCCGACATCGCGGGACCCCGTGAACGCGATGAAGCGTGTTTTCGGATGCTCTACGAGGACGTCCCCGACCAGCGCTCCGCTTCCTACGAGTAGTGAAAAACTCTTGGCGGGAAAGCCCGCCTCTAGCAGCACTTCGGCGAACTTGTGCGCAACGGTGGGAGTATCGCTCGACGGCTTGATGACCGCCGTGTTGCCGGCCACTAGTGCGGCGCCGGTCATGCCAGCAAGAATGGCAAGGGCGAAGTTCCAGGGCGGAATAATAACTCCGGCTCCGAGCGGAATGTAGACGAAACGCGAGCTTTCGCCGGGCAACTGTACCGGCGGAGGCGGCGCGGCAAAGTGCAGCATCTGGCGCGCGTAGTATTCGCAGAAGTCGATCGCTTCCGCCGTTTCGCCCTCGGCTTCGGGCCAGGTTTTTCCCGCTTCTAGAGCCAGCCAGGCGTTGAACTCGAACTTTCGGTCACGCAGAATGCCGGCCGTGCGCACGAGCATGGCCGCACGTTCGGCTGCCGGAGTGCGAGCCCATTCAGGGAAGAAATTGTGAGCGGCTTCGATTGATCTGCGCGCCAGATCCGCGCTGGCTTTGTGATGGATGCCGATAATTTCCGATGGCCTGGACGGGTTCCGTGAAATCAGCTTGTCGCCGGTTTCGATGCGGTCGCCATCGATCAATAAGGGATATTCTCTGCCAAGTTCCCCTCGAACCTTTGCCAATGCCTTTTCCATAGCCGCACGATTCTGCGGCTTGGAAAAATCGGTATACGGCTCATTTTTGAACGCGGGGAGCGATCTGGTGTCTACCGTTGCGGCGGACATAACTCAGCCTCCGACGATCTTTTTGCCTTGCTCGAACATGTCGGCGGCATCGTCCACGAGCCGGCGGCCCTTATCGTAAAGTTCGCGGCCCTTGGCCATCAGTTCTTCTCCCTGATCGGAGATGACTTCGCGGCCGACTTTGGCCTTTTTTCGGATGAAGCGGCGGGTGTCTTCGCCGGTTTTCGGTGCGTATAGCAGGGCGATCGCAGCACCCAGGGCTGCACCGGTCAAAAACCAAACTGCGCGCGGTCCACCATCGTCTCTCATTTTTGTTTACTCCTCCTGAAACCATTCTATCGGGAGTACGGGGCGCGCGCCAGAATGCCTTGTATCTTCATTAGAATACGACCGGGGTGGAGGAACAGAATGAAGAGCATTGTCCCTGCAGTGATCGCGCTCGCTGCGATTTCAGTGAGCGGAGCTGATTCCAGTCCGACGGCCGCTGTGACTGGCGGGCAGGTCCGAGGTGTGATGCTCGGTAAAGGTGGGGCTGTGTTCAAAGGCATTCCATTTGCGCGGCCTCCGGTGGGCGACCTCCGTTGGCGCGAACCGATACCGGTGGAGCCCTGGAAGGGTGTCCGCGGCGCGAACGGCTTTTGGCGCTATTTGCGCTCAAAACCCCTACTTTGTGCCGAACGCGGCGGAGATCAGCAAGGAAGACTGCCTGTTCCTGAAATGTTTGGACACCGCAGTGGCCAACCCAATCGAGCAAGCCGGTAATTGTATGGATTCCCGGAGGGGGCAACTTCGGCAGCGGCAATGAGGGAACCTCCGAAGGCGAGAGTTTGATGTGGCACGGCGTGGTGGTAGTGACCATCAACTACAGACTCGGGCTGTTTGGTTTCTTCGCGCATCCGGCTCTGACGCGTGAGTCTGCGCATCATGCATCGGGCAACCAGGGAATTCTCGACCAGATCGCCCCACTCCAGTGGGTGTTCGCAATAACATCGCGAACTTCGGGGGCGACCCACGGAATGTGACCGTCTATGGCGAATCGGCTGGGTCGGTGGATGCTAGTGCGCTGATGACGTCGCCGTTGTCGAAAGGATTGTTCCAGCGCGTCATGGGAGAAGCGGAACGGTATTGGGATTGGGACCGCCGTTACGTTTGCAGCAAGCGGAAAATGAAGGCGAAGCGTTTACTGGACGGCTTAGACCAGGCTCAAGTTCTCTGAAAGATTGGCGTGCGGTTTCAGCGGCGGAAATTCTCAAACTTGAGCCTCCGTTTTTGAAGTCGATTCCAACCGCATTGGGTTTGGTGGTGGATGGTTACGTTTTCCGGACGCCGCCCGCGCAAAACTTTCTCCGACGGCCAGGAGCATCGCGTACCCATGCTGATCGGCAATACGGCGCGCGACAAGATTCCAGGGAGCCCTCCTCCAGCGGATTTGGAGAAGGTCATCAGAGATCAGTACGGGCCGATCGCCGAACGGGCCCTTGCGCCGTATACCGGAGCGCCCGACACGCTGTACGGTACGCCGGCGGCTCAGTGGGCCGGCGATACTTCCTTCCGATGTACCGCGGTCACCCAGTTGTTATGGCACGTCGCGGCGGGTAATCCGGCGTATGAGTACCAATTCGACCGGGCGGCTCTGGGCAGGGAACTGGTGGGGGCCAGGCACGCTACCGATATGCCCTACGTTTTCGGGACTTTCGAATTTGTGGTTTCTCTACCAGGGCAGACAGTCGCGTTCAATGACGTGGACCGCACGATTTCCTCGGTGATACAGCAGTATTGGACCAATTTTGCGAAGACCGGCGATCCCAATGACAGCAAGCTGCCGGCGTGGCGAAAGTTCGATTCCGCTTCCCGGGCTTACATGGAGTTCACGGATGCGGGTCCGGTGTCCAACGAAGGACTGCGCCGATCTTACTGCGATCTATTCATCGAGAACACGAAGCGGATAGGGCAGAAGTAATCTTCGTCCGAATTCTTTGTTCCGCACCCGTTATACTTTTTCCTCAGTGAGTACGAAACGATTTCTTGCGTGTGATCTTGGCGCCGAGAGTGGGCGCGTAATGCTTGGTACTATCGCTTCCGGCAAGTTGGCGATGGAAGAACTGCACCGGTTTCCGAATGAACCGGTTCGTCTGCCTACTGGTCTGTATTGGAATACGCTCGGCCTGTTCCAAGAGATTCTCAAAGGCCTGGCGGTGGCCGGACGAACCCGCAAACTGGCTATCGATGGTATCGGCATCGATACGTGGGGTGTCGATTTCGGACTTCTTGGACGAGATGGAGCGCTAATCGACAATCCGCGGCATTATCGGGATGCCCGCAACAATGGAATGGTCGAGCGGCTCCTTGCCGCGGTGCCGAAAAACGAGGTCTTCGCGAAGACCGGCACTCAGTTCATGCAGATTAATTCGCTGTGCCAACTCTATGCCATGAAACTTGGGCTGTCGCCGGGCCTGGAGATGGCTACGTCGCTGCTCATGATTCCCGATCTGTTGAACTATTGGCTGACGGGCGTGCAGAAGGCGGAGGTCACCATTGCCAGCACATCGCAGTTTTACGATCCCACCAGGAAGAATTGGTCGGAGAATCTGCTGCGTCAGCTAGGATTGCCGGCGTCGATCCTGCCTCCTCTCATCCAACCGGGTACGGGGCTGGGTCCGCTGCTTCCGGCAATTGCGGAACTGACGGGCCTATCGGGGGCCCAGGTGTTCGCTTCGGCTGGGCATGACACGGCCTCGGCGGTGGCGGCGGTTCCAGCGGGAGAGAAGCATTTCTGCTACATCAGTTCCGGGACGTGGTCGTTGATGGGGGTAGAACTGGATGCGCCTCTTATTACGCCGCAGGCACTGGCGCTGAATTTCACCAACGAGATCGGTGTTGGCGGCAAAGTACGGCTTTTGAAGAATATCGCGGGCCTGTGGATTCTGCAGGAATGCCGGCGGGCTTGGGCATTGCAAGGGAGCGATTACTCCTATGAAGATCTCATGGCGATGGCTGCGAAGGCGGAGCCGCACCCGGGCTATATCGACCCGGACAAGTTTCTCGAGCCCGGAAATATGCCGGAGAAGATCGCCGCTTACTGCATGTCGAAGGGACAACCGATCCCCAAGGGTCCGGGTGGGATGGCGCGGGCGATTCTGGAGGGATTGGCACAGCGATACAAAGAGGTTCTCATCAGTCTGGAGGCGCTGATTGGGCACCACATTCCGGTGATTCATATTGTCGGCGGTGGATCGCGGAACAAGCTGCTGAACCGGCTTGTGGCAGAGGCGACGGAGCGGCGAGTGATTGCTGGACCGGCGGAGGCCACGGCGATTGGAAATGTGCTGACGCAGGCGATTGGGGCGGGGGCGATTGCGGATTTGCGGAGTTCCCGGGAAATGGTTCGGGATTCGTTTGCTGTGGAGGAGATTTGAAAAACGTGGACAGGTTTTGGGCCGCGAATGAACGCGAATTCCACGTGAATAGAAAAAGCATTGGCGGCCGGGCGTCGAGGAATTGAAAGAGCTTGGAATGAGTGCCGCTGGGCAGATCGGTCAGTTTGTTGTTGTTCTTCTATAACACTTAGTGTCATACCTAATTTAGGGCGACGAACATTTCTGATGAGGGCAGGTACGGATATTCAAGAACAAGGCGTTCGTGCGCTTGCGAGAAAGGCCCGCATCGACGATTCCGCCCTGAGCGAAGGAATCTGGACGCTGAGCGGGCTTGTTCGCCGCAGATCTTGGAGGTGACGTCATCAAGCAGTGCGTCGCTCGTCCTGGTGAGGGGAAGTCCGGCTTTCGGATATTGATTGTATTCAGGGCAAGCACGCGGGCCTTCTTCGCTCATGGTTTCTCGAAGAACGAAAGGGACAATATAAGCAAGGACGAGTTGATCGCGTTCAAGAAGCTCGCGACCGCTTTGCTGGCGTATGGCGACGATGCGATCACGCGAGCAATCGAGTCGGGAACATTGGTCGAGGTGACATGCGATGAGCAAACAATGCAGTAGTTCTGTGATGGCATCGATCCACGAGACCGCCGAATCGTGAGAGCGCGAGCCAGGCGGTTTTCGCCCGATATCTCAATGTGACTACGGGCTTAGTGAGTCAGCGGGAGCGAGGTGAAAAGCATCCGCAAGGAGATTCCTTAAAACTGCTCACTCTCATGGCGAAAAATGGTCTTGAGGCTGTTGCCTGACTATCCGAACGCCTGTTCCAGATCAGCCAGAATGTCTTCGGCAGCTTCGATGCCTACCGAAATGCGGATGAGATTATCGCGAATTCCCATGCGCTCGCGTTGTTTTGGCGAGATTTCGCGGTGGGAACTCATCGAGGGATAGAGCACCATAGTGTGTACGTCGCCCAGCGAAGTCGCGCGCACTACCAACTTCAATCGATCCATCCAGGTGAACACCTCGCCTTGGCCTGCGTCCTTCAGTTCGAAGCTCACCATTGCTCCGTATAGACCTTCCGGTAGGAGGCGTTGAATTGTCTGGCGATCGGGGTGGGAGGGGTCAGCCGGGAAATAGACTCGCTCTACTCCTGGATGGCTGGCTAGCCAGCTTGCGACCTGGCAGGCGTTCTTGCACTGCCGCTCCATCCGTAGCGCGAATGTCTTGATGCCGCGCATGGTCATGTAGGCTTCGAATGGTCCTAGCACCGGTCCGTAAATGCGGGAAAAGCCCCGGAGCGGTTCGTAGTGCTCTTCGTCGGTGACGGCGAGGCCACCTAAGACATCGCCGTGTCCTGCCAGATACTTGGTTGCGCTGTGTACTGCTATGTTTGCTCCCAGTTCCAGCGGGCGCACCAGCATCGGCGTGGAGAAAGTATTATCTACGATCAAAGCCGCGCCTGCCGCTTTGGTCATTTCGGCGATGCGATCAATGGCTCCGACTCGCAGCAGCGGGTTTGAAACCGTTTCCATCAGAACCGCGCCTGGTCTGTGCTCCTCAAGCGCTTTCTTTACTGCTTCGAGATCGCAGATGTCGACCCAGTGCACCGCTACGCCCGATGGTTCCAGGATGCTCATCAGCAAACTGACAGTCGCACCGTACATAGCGTTGGCCGCCACTACCGATTTCCTTCGATCAGCTAGTGCGGCCAGCATCGAGATGTGAATTGCGGCCATCCCCGACGAGCAGGCCAGCGCTCCGTGGCCTCCTTCCAGTTCGCCCGCCAGCTCTTCCAGCGCCGCATTGGTCGGATTATCGTAGCGCGCATAGGCGGGTCCCGCTTGTTCTCTTGCGAAGACACGATCGAGCTCTGTCATGTCGCCGTAGGAGTAACTGGACGCGGTGTATATCGGGGTCGTCACCGGGATGAAGCTGCCGGCTTTTTTGCGGTCGCCGGCGTGGACCGCCTTGGTTTGAATCTTCATTTCCGTTTCCAGCGCATTCCTTCTTTAGTATCTTCGAGGATCACTCCGCGCTCGAGGAGTTGGTTGCGGATCTCGTCGGATCGTTTGAAGTTCTTGCTCTTCCGGGCGTTTACCCGTTCGGCGATCAGACCCTCGATTTCCTCGTCCGTGATTTCGCCCTGGCGGACGGTTGGGCGAAGGACATCGAAGATGGAATCGAAGCGCTCCATCAGCGCTCGTGCCGTTTCCAGGTTGCCCTCGTGGAAATCGCCCGAATCCATCGCTGAATTTGTGTCGCGGACGTATTCGAAAATGGCCGCCAGCGCTTCGGCCGTATTCAGATCATCGTCTAGCGCCTCGTCAAATTGTTTGACTGCGGCTGCGGTTCGTTCGACCAGTTTTTCGTTGATTCCGGCTGAGAACGTATTCGAGTCCAACCGGAGTTTGTAATTGCGCAGGCGGTCGATGGCGGTTCCGGCCGCCTTGAGCTGGTCGAACGTGAAATTTAGCTTGTTGTGATAGGGGACGCTGGCCAGCAGGTAACGGATCACCTCCGGTTGATAGCCCTTTTCGATCAAGTCACGCAGGGTGAAGAAATTTCCCATTGACTTGGACATCTTCTGGCCCTCGACGATGAGGTGTTCGGCGTGCAGCCAGAAACGCGCGAAGGGTTTTCCGGTGATCGCCTCCGATTGCGCGATTTCGTTCTCGTGATGCGGAAATGTGAGATCGATGCCGCCGGCGTGAATATCGAGCGTCTCGCCCAAATACTTCATGGCCATGACGGAGCATTCAATGTGCCAGCCCGGACGGCCGTCGCCGATCGGTTCATTCCAACTCGGCTCGCTATCCTTCTTTGCCTTCCACAAGACGAAATCCCGGGCGTCGGCTTTGTCGTATTCGTCCATGTCGACGCGGGCGCCGGCCCGGATGCCGCTGAAGTCATTGTGCGAGAGTTTTCCGTACTCGGGAAATTTCGAAATTCGATAGTAGATCGAACCCTCGCTTATGTAGGTATATCCTTTGGCTTCGAGCGTTTGAATAGCAGACACCATTTCGGGGATGTGTTCGGTGGCGCGTACCAGGCGCTCGGGCCTTTGGAGACGCAGAGCGTCGGCGTCTTCGAGAAAAGCCTTCTCGTAAACCTCCGTATATTCTTTCAGCGTCTTGTGCTCGGCCATGGCGCTGCGGATAATTTTGTCTTCTACGTCCGTGATGTTCATCACATGCTGGAGCATGTAGCCGCGCGTGTGCAGCCAGCGCCGGAGAATGTCTTGAAAGGTGAACGTGCGCAAATTGCCAATGTGGACGAAGTTGTAGACGGTGGGCCCGCAAGTGTACATGCGCACGGTCTTGCCGTCCATCGGGACGAATTCCTGCACCTGCTGCGTGAGTGTATTGTAGAAGCGCAATGCCATCTGTTGGGAGGATAAACTCCTATCCTACACTGCTGCCCAACCTCTGCCGATAGAAAGCACGTGGCGCGAAATTGAGTCCCGTGGACATTATGCCGTCCGTACCGCGCGAGCCCGGTTTTGCACGGCTGGTGAAAACCAGTTGGGGCCGGCTGGCGGTCCCTTCGCTGGGAGATTTTTTCTTCGCGGCCGTCATTCTTTGGCTCTTTTTCTCCGGAATGGGGTGGGATGAGCTGTTGTCGGACGCCGATACCGGATGGCACATCCGGACCGGTCAATATATAATCGCCCGGCATTCCGTGCCGACGACGGACCTATTCTCATTTTCGAAACCGCATGACGCCTGGTTTGCCTGGGAATGGTTGACGGACGTGCTTTACGCAGCGCTCTTTGACTGGACCGGACTGAAGGGGATCGTGCTCCTTTCCGGACTGATCATCTCGGCCATCTTCTCTATTCTGTTGCGCCACCTGCTCTGGCGGGGCGTAAATCTGTTCATTGCGATCGGACTCTCACTCATCTGTACGAGTGCCGCAGCGGTTCATTTTCACGCCCGCCCACATCTCTTCACACTGCTTTTCCTGGTGACTACCCTCTGGATGGTCGATAAGGACAGGAGGAGCCATACACGAGCCGTCTGGCTGCTGATCCCGCTGATGGTCTTGTGGACTAACGTGCACGGCGGCTTCTTGGTGATGATTGCGGTTCTTGGGCTGCTAACGGCGGGAACGGCAGTCGAGGTCTGGTTGTTCGAACGATGGAGGATTAAGGACGTCTGGCGCTATGGCGGATTGACACTGGCTTGTGCACTGGTGACGGTGATCAACCCGTACGGCTTGGGATTGCACCGCCACCTATTGGAATATCTGAGGTCCGACTGGATTCGGAATATGGTGATGGAGTTTCACTCTCCCGATTTCCACTCGGAGAGCATGCTTTACGTGGAAATTCTCCTTTTTCTGGGAATCCTTTCGCTGCCTGCGCTGGTTCGGCGCCGCAAGGTAGTGGAGGTCTTGTGGGTTGGATACTTCGCACATCAGGCGTTGGCATCAGCGCGGCATATACCTCTTTTCGTGCTGATCGCGGCGCCGATTATTGGGGTAGAGCTAAATACCTGGTGGAATATGTGGGTTAGCAGACAGCCTCGCAAGTCGACAGTTACGACTTTTGATCAGATATCCGTTGAAATGTCGCCGGGTTTTCGATGGACAAGTGGGTGGTTGCTGGTTTTAGTACTAGTACTATTCTTGTCAGGCTCTGTTACATGGCCCCAGGATTTTCCTGAAAGATGGTTTCCGGTGAAGGTTGCTGCGAGCCATGCGGCCGAGATTCGGGCGTCGCGGGTGCTGGCTCCGGATCAGTGGGGAGATTATCTCATTTTTAAAGGGTACCCCGAGCAGAAGGTTTTCATTGATGGCAGGAGCGATTTTTATGGGCCGGACCTTGGAAAAGAATATTTGGACATGGTGCAGGGACGGTATGACTGGCGGGCGCTGATGAATAAGTACCACTTCGATCTGGTATTAGCGCCAGTGGATTGGCCGCTCGTTTCATTACTGAAGAACCAAGCGGACTGGGGTGTCGTCGAAGACGACGGTAAGGCTGTCTTAATGCGTAAGTTGGGTTCTACCCCTTAGCAAAAAAACGCTCGCAAGGGCTAATGTCAGAAACTATTACCGCCGAAAGTACTATGTACACCGACAATTAGGGCGTATGTTGAAGGGACAAAAGGCATTCGTGCGAAATCGCGTTGATAACAGGCGGGTTAGCCGTACGATAGAAAGACGTCAAAACGGCCTGAATGCAGGACAAGGACCACGAACAGCTTTGCGCAGCAATGGGAGAAATAACTAAATGGACCGCAGATTTCTAACTGTCCTAGCCGTGAGCCTCATCTTTGCATTGATCGTCTCGATGATGTTCTACAAAATGACGGCGAGTACCAACGCCGCCAAGAAAGTAGCACCGACCGATACGAAAGATATAGTCGTCGCAGCCAAGCCTCTGACGGTTGGACTCACGATCAAGCCATCCGATGTTCGAATCGCAAAAGTTCCAGCCGATCAATTTCCAAAAGGTGCTTTTTCGAATCAGAACGAAGTGATCGACAGGCCAGTGGTAAGCAACATCCTGATCGACGAACCGATTCACGAGGAACGGCTAGCTGCACGCGGCAGCGGCAGCGGTCTGGCTCCGATCATTCCGGTGGGAATGCGCGCCGTGACCGTACGCATCAACGACGTGTCCGGTGTGGCTGGATTTGTTTTGCCCGGATTGCGCGTCGATGTCCTGGTGACCGGACGTCCTCCGGGGTCCGATCAGTCGCTGACAACCACGTGCTTGCAGAACATGCTGGTCCTGTCGGCGGGTCAGACAATGCAGTCGGACCAGCGGGGTGCGGCCATCAACACACCCACAGTAACGCTGTTGGGAACGCCGGATCAGGCTGAGATTCTGACTTTGGCTGGAAATCAGGGTTCCATCCAGCTTGTCTTGCGTAACGGAAGCGACCAGACCATCGAGAAGACACAAGGGAATACGGTGGCGGAGTTGTTTGGCGGCGTCCGTAACAGACAGAAGCCGACGAATGTCGACGCCAAGCCCAGGCCCAAGCCGAAGCCGGTAGAAGTGGCAGTGGTAGCGCCGCCTCCGCCGCCTCCGCCTCCGCCAGAAATCGTCGTCATCCGTGGAAATTCAAAGTCGGTCGAGCGGGTCGGCGCGAGCCGGGCGAACTAGGCGGGTAACATGCACATCAAATTCTGGAGTTGCGGCACCTGGTTATCAAAGATCGTGAAGACTCTGAACACTTGTATTGCGCTCTGTCTGTTGGCTGGTCTGGCGTTCGGCCAGCGGGATCAGAAGGCGGAGGACCTGCGGCTATCCGGCGGCAAGACAATCGTGCTGGAGTATCCGTCGGACATATCTCAGATCTCGACGAACGATCCGGGTGTTGTCGACGCCGTCGGCGTGACCACGAGAGAGATACTGCTCGAGGCTAAGGCCTCCGGCTTCGCCACTGTTATCGTCTGGACCAAGGCCGGCGACCGGAACATCTATAACGTCACCGTCGATCAGAATCTGGATTCTCTGCGGCGGCTACTGAAAGAGACGTTTCCTAACGAAGACATTCATATCCAGTCCTCCAGGGATTCGATTTCCCTTACCGGGAAGGTTTCGTCGAGAGAAGTTGCGGACCGCGCCGCCGTGCTCGTCGCTCCTTTTGGCAAGACCGTCGTGAACATGCTGCAGATGCCGCCTCCTGGCGTGGAGAAGCAGATCCTGCTCAGGGTGAAGTTCGCCGAGTTGGACCGGTCTAAGGAGACGCAGTTTGGGGTCAACCTGCTATCGACAGGAGCAGCTAACACGGTTGGTTCCATCGGCACCGGACAGTTCGCCGCGCCGCGGCCGACGGCTGTTTCCGGCAAGGATCCGACGACTGGATTGGCTCCGCAGCAAACTTTTTCGATTACTGATGCGTTGAACATTTTCGCTTTCCGGCCCGATATCAACCTCGGGGCGTTTATCAAAGCGCTTCAGGCGGAAAACATTCTGGAGATCCTGGCCGAACCAAATCTTGTAACGACGAGCGGCAAGGAAGCGAGCTTCCTGGTGGGCGGTGAATTTCCGATACCAATTCTCCAGGGCGGCGGTAACGCCGGTGCGGTCACCATTCAGTTCCGGGAATTCGGCATCCGGCTTGCCTTCAATCCGGTTATCACGGATAACAACACCATTAAGATGCATGTGAAGCCCGAGGTTTCGAGCATTGATACCTCGAACGCTATCACGTTATCCGGCTTTTCAATTCCTGCGTTGTCAACGCGCCGTGTCGAAACAGATATTGAACTGGCCCCGGGGCAGAGCTTTGTGATTGGCGGTCTTCTGGATCAGCGGGTGCAGGATGCCTTCAACAAACTTCCCGGGCTTGGCGACATTCCTCTTCTTGGCCAGTTGTTCCGCAGCCGGGACGTCCGCAAGAGCCGCCAGGAGTTAGTCATTCTCGTGACGCCTGAAATTACGAATCCGATGAATCCGGGCGATCCCAAGCCGGTCGTCGCCACGCCGAAGGAGTTTCTGGCTCCCATGCAGTCTTCGCTGCAGATAGAGCAGTTCAAAGTAAAGCCGGCAGCGGCGGACGGCGACAGCAAGAAGGAACGGGCTGCAAAGAAGAAGCAGGAAAAGAAGGACAAGAAGGAAAAGAAAGAGAAGGACGAAGAACTCGCGTCCGCAAAGTAGGAAAGGCAACAAAAGGCAATGACTCTACCTGGAAGGCCAATTACTGCGCTGCTCGTGGCTCCCAATCGGGAGCTTGCCGATCAGTTTGCGCACTCTTTGGCCAAAAGTAAAAACGCATTTCAGATCATTCTCGATCTGAAGACCTACCCGAACCAGCAGACGCTCGAAATGCGCCTGCGGCAGATGCGTCCGGACGTGCTGCTGCTCGATCTGATGAGCAGTCTGGAGGCCGCCTGCGATCTGATCCGGTTTGCGGTATCGCAGAAGATTCCGCTGCATGTGGTCGGACTCCACCTGCAGAACGATTCGGAAGCGATTTTGCGCTCCCTGCGGGTCGGTGCGAGTGAATTTCTCCACGCGCCGTTCGATGCCCCGGTCCAACAGGACGCGATGATCCGCATCCAGAAACTGGTGCAGCCGGAAAATGCGGCTGACCGGGAAATGGGTAAGGTGGTTGCATTTTCGAGCACGAAGCCCGGTTCGGGAGCCTCGACCCTTGCAGCACAAACGGCGTTCGCACTGAGCCGGACGACCGGCAAACGAGTCCTGCTGGCCGACTTTGACTTAATGGGTGGAACGATCGGTTTTTACCTCAAGCTGGAGCAGACACATTCGCTGGTAGATGTGCTGGAACAGGTGGACAAACTCGATCCATCGCAGTGGGCGTCGATGATGGTGAACTCGGCCGGAATCGACGTGCTGCCGGCTCCGGAAATGCCCTATCAGGATCCCGTCGATCCGAACCGTCTGCACGATGTGTTGCAGTACGCGCGGTTCTTATATGACTGGGTGGTGGTGGATTTGCCCTCGGTTTTCCATCGCGTGAGCCTGTTGACGGTTTCTCAATCCGACAAGGCTTTCCTGGTTTCGACATCCGAGTTGGCCAGTCTTCATCTGGCGCGGCGGGCGGTAAAGCTGCTCAATCATCTTGGGTTTGATTCTACGCGGTTCCAGATGATCATCAACCGTCTCGATAAGCGCGATGGACTGAACGGCTCCGATCTTACAAAGCTGTTCGACTGCCCGATTGATATCAGTCTTCCGAACGACTATTTTTCTCTGCACCGCGTGGTGACGTTGGGTGAGGCGTTAGACGGGGATACCGAACTCGGCAAGGCGATTGAGGGTCTGGCGACGAAGTTGTCCGGGACCGTAACGGCCCCGCCGGTTAAGGCAAGAGGCCAGTTCGTAGCACGGCCTATATTTTCACACTCGAGTTGAATGAGATAAACGAATGCTCCCGACTTTTGATCAAAAATCTCCTTCACAACTCTCCTGGGAACAGCGGCTGCTGAAGAACGCCAGCGGACCGCGCGGGCAACTGAAGCCCGAGTACCAGGAACTGAAATTCACGCTCCATCGCAAGCTGCTGGACAAGATCAACCTGGAAGCGCTGGCGACCATCGACAATCAGCGTGTGCGGTCCGAGGTTCGCCAGGCTCTGATCAGTCTGATCGATGCTGAGCCCACGCTGTTGAGCTCGGTCGAGAAGCAGCAGATTTGTGACGAGGTTCTGGACGAGGTATTCGGCCTCGGACCGCTCGAGCCATTGCTGGCGGATCCAACGATTTCCGATATCCTGGTCAACGGCCACCGGCAGGTGTACGTGGAGCGCCGGGGCCAGCTCGAGCTGACCAACGTCACGTTCCGCGACGACAACCATCTGTTGCGCATCATCGACAAGATTGTGTCGCAAGTAGGACGGCGTGTCGATGAAGCCAGTCCGATGGTGGACGCGCGCTTAAGCGACGGCTCCCGCGTCAATGCGATTATTCCGCCTCTGGCGCTCGACGGGCCGCTGATGTCGATCCGCCGTTTTATCCAGGACAAGCTGACGGCGCCCGATCTGGTGGACCGGAAAGCGATGACTCCGGGAATGCTTGAGTTACTGGAAGCGTCGGTGAAGGCCAAGCTCAACATCATCATCTCGGGCGGCACGGGTTCCGGTAAGACTACATTGCTCAATGCGCTTTCGGCTTACATCAGTCCGAAAGAGCGCATTATCACCATCGAAGACGCGGCCGAATTGCAACTCAAGCAACCGCACGTAGCGCGGTTGGAAACGCGTCCGCCGAACCTCGAAGGACAGGGGGCGGTACGGCAGCGGGAACTGCTGATCAACAGTCTTCGTATGCGGCCGGACAGGATCGTGGTGGGCGAAGTCCGCGGCGGCGAAGCGCTGGATATGTTGCAGGCGATGAATACGGGTCACGACGGTTCGCTCACCACCGTTCACGCTAATAGCCCTCGCGATGCGATCTCGCGCCTGGAAGTAATGGTTTCGATGGCCGCGGCGAATATGCAGTTGCTTTCCATCCGGCAACAGATTGCCAGTGCGGTGAACCTCCTGGTTCAGCCCATGCGCTTGACGGACGGTTCCCGCCGGATCATGAGCATCACCGAAGTGACCGGCATGGAAGGCGAAATCATCACGCTGCAGGACATCTTCGTGTTTGAGAAGCGCGGTTTGAGCCCGGAAGGCCGCGTGATCGGCCGCTTTGCGGCGACGGGAATCCGGCCCAAATTTTACGAGAAGCTGCTCGCTTCCGGCATCCGGTTGCGGCCCGACCTGTTCGACGAAGTGTTGGAGATCTGAGAGACGGCCTATGGAACTTTATATCGGAATCGCGGTAGTCGTATGGATTCTCACGATGGCGGCCTGGTACGTGCTGGCCGGCGCCTTCCGTTCCGCCGACGTCGACAAGATGAAGAACCGCCTGCTCGGAACCACGACGAAAACCAGCAAAAAGAAAGAAGGCAGTACGCAGGAAACGGCCCTCTTCAGTTCGGACGAGCCTTCCAAGGGCAAGATCGCGCTGCAACTGCTTCAGAAGTACAAGCTCAAGGAACGCTTGAGCACGCTGCTCGAACAGGCCGGGTTGAAATGGAATCCGGGCCGCTTCGTTCATGGCTGCATGGCGTGTTTTATCGGCGGTTATATTGTCGCCTATTTGGTTTTGCCGTCGTCCTTCCGGCCGGTGGCGTTACTCATCGCGGTTGGCGCGGGATTGACCCCGATCAGCTATGTCGTCCGGCTACGGGCGCAACGCTTGAAGAAGTTCGAAGCGATTTTCCCCGATGCCCTGGAGTTTATCTCCCGATCCATGCGGGCCGGCCATGCTTTCTCCGTGTCGCTCGAAATGATCCATCGTGAATTCTCCGAACCCCTGGCCAGCGAATTTCGCCGAACGTTCGAAGAACACAACCTCGGTTTGCCGCTCGACGTCGCGCTCCAGTCGTTTCAGAAACGGGTGCCGTCGCTCGATGTGCATTTCTTTGTATCGGCCGTCCTTTTGCAGAAGCGCACAGGCGGAAACCTGGCCGAGATCCTGGATAAGCTGGCGTACATTATTCGCGAGAGATTCAAACTGCGCGGGCGCATTCGCGCGGTCAGCGCACACGGAAGAATGACAGCCATCGCCTTGAGTTGTATTCCGCTCGGCGTGGCCGTCCTGATGTTCTACACGAATCCGGATTATGTGAAGTTCTTCTTTTTGGACGATACCGGAAACATTATGCTCGGGGTGGCTGTTTTTCTCCAGGTGTCCGGGTATCTCATCATGAAGAAAATTGTTTCGATCGAGGTCTAGCGGGCGATGCCGATTGTACTCAGCGTTCTCGTGTTCGTTTTTCTGGTGCTGACTATTGCAGCGCTGGGGATGAAGTTCTGGGTTCGTCCAAAGGAGGCGATGGAACGCGTTTCGGGTTCCGTGCTAAGCACGAACGACAACGCGCCTAATCATCCCAGCTTGGCGCTGATCGAACTATTGAAGAAGTGGGGCACTCTGCTGCCCGCGAATCCGAAGGACGTCACGACCATGCAGCGCCGGCTCATACGCGCCGGCTACAGGAACGAGAATGCGTTGAAGATATTGTATGGCGCCAAGATTTCTCTTGCCGTCATTCTACCGCTGTTGGCGACGTTGGCGGTGGCCAATTCGGCTTCCGATCCGGCGAATAAATTTCTGTTCGTTCTGGCAGCCGTCGCGATGGGGTTTTTCGGTCCCAACGAATGGGTGAAGATCAAGTCGCAGCGGCGGCAGAAGCAGCTTCAGCGAGGACTGTCGAACGGTCTGGATTTGCTGGTGGTTTGCGTCGAATCGGGCCTGGGTCTCGACCAGGCGGTGGTTCAGGTGGCCAAGGAACTGGAACATGCGCACCCTGAGATTAGTGAAGAATTCACTATGGTCACGCTGGAGATGAAAGCGGGCAAGCGCCGGGTGGAGGCGCTGAGGAATCTGGCCGAGCGAACCGGCGTCGACGATTTGAAGAAGCTGGTTGCCGTGTTGATTCAGGCGGACCGGTTTGGTACGGGCGTCGCGGCGTCGTTGCGCGGCCACGCCGATTTCATGCGGGTTCAGGCGCGGCAGGTAGCGGAAGAGAAAGCGGCCAAACTCGGCGTGAAACTTGTTTTTCCGATCTTCTTTTGTATTTTGCCCACACTGTTTGTAGTAACGGTGGGGCCTGTAGCGGTCAAGATTGTCCGCGAGCTGATTCCGATGATGAACAGTATCTGATCGCGGTAGCGGCCTTTGGAATAAAGTAGGGACTCACAGTAGCGGTTTAGAGTTGTGAACGGTAGAGAGTAGATTCGATCAATAAAAGGAGAACAAGAAGATGGATTCTTCTACAGTACGGTTAGTTTGCGCGGCGGTCGCGGTAGCACTGCTGATCCTGATTGTCATGCGCAGACGAAAGAACGCGGACTAGTTAGTTTTTCTTCGCGGAATCAATAAAAGCAAGGCTGGCGCGGTAACAATGCCGCGCCGGCAAAGAGAAACCGGGACGGCGGGCAACCGCGATGGAGCCCTCCGCTCATATCGCGAGAGCTGTGTCTTGCCGGAGGAATTCGAGAGTTTTTCGAGGGTTGGTCTATGAAACGTAAGTATTGGGTGTGGACATTAGCAATTGCGGCAAGCCTGCTGGCGACAGCTTGGGGAGCTACCTTCGGCACCGTTGTAGCCATCGGAGGCCATGCTTCCGACCTTGCGCTCGACGAAGGCCGCGGTGTGCTTTACATCGCCAACTTCACGGCCAATCGCATAGATGTGATGTCGCTGTCTGACTTCACGATTCAAAGATCGATCAATGTGCCGTCGCAGCCGACGTCGCTTTCTCTGTCACCGGATGGCAAGTACCTGGTGATCGCTCATTTCGGCGCCTTCGCCGCGCCGCAGGCTCCGTCGAACGCACTCACGGTCATTACGCTCGACACCAACTCGCGGCAGGTCTTCGCCATGGGCTCGGCGCCTTATGGCGTGGCATTTGGGTTGGATGGGCTTGCGTTGATTGCAACCGCAACCGACTTCGAACTTCTCGATCCGGTGCTCGGGACCACCGTGACGGTGGATACATTCGCCAATATCCTCCAGCGAACGTTGCCGCAACCCCCGGCTTCCTTCCCATTGCAGATCACTGGCGCATCGATTGCGGCATCTCGTGATCTGACGAAGATCTATGGATTGACCGACACCATCCGGTTCGGCTACGACGTGTTATCAAAGACCATCGCAGTAGACGCTTACGTCGCGGCCCCACCGCTGGGCCCGCGGGTCGTCAGCGTGAGTCAGGATGGGTCGACGTATACCGCGGGATGGGGACTGTTTCAGGGTTCCTCGGTGTTTCAAGGCGCCTTTGGTTTGATATCCGAATTCACGAATCCCAACGGAGCGCTGAATATTGGAAGCACCGCCATCGATTCCTCACGGGGCCTTATCTACGCCCAAATCCCTCCGCAAGGAGCAACGGGTGCGGCCAACGCAACGCCGCAGACCATGCAGATTGTGGACGCGAACAATCTGGCTGTGAAGGATGTAATCCAACTTCCTGAGAATTTGGCCGGAAAAAGTATCTTCTCGAGCGACTACAACACGCTTTACACCATTTCGGATAGCGGTGTCCTTGTGATGCCTGTGGGCAGCCTCAGCAAGACTCACCGCGTCGTCGCGTCGCAGGCAGACGTGATTTTCCGCGGAAATATCTGCAATCAACAGACGGCGAGTCAGGTAATCACTATTTCCGATCTGGGCGGCGGCAATACAGACTTTGCGCTAAATACCAACACGCCCGGCATCACGATTTCACCCGCCGCAGGTGTAACTCCGGCGCAAGTGAAAATCACGGTTGACCCGGCCGCATTCCAGAATCAGAAGGGAACCACGATCGGCGTCATCAATATCGCATCCGGCGGGTCGATTAACCTGCCGAAGAGTTTTCGCGTGATTGTGAATAACCGCGACCCCGACCAACGGGGAACGTTTGTCGATATTCCCGGCCGTCTGGTCGATCTGGTGGCCGATCCCGTGCGGAACCGGTTTTATATCGTACGGCAGGATACCAACGAAGTTCTGGTGTTCGATGGCACCACCAACACTCAGATTGCTTCGCTTCCAACGGGCAACACGCCTACGCAGATCGCTCTCACTTTTGACAACAAGTATCTGCTCGTAGGCGGAAACGATACGCAGATTCTGTCTCAGTATGACCTCGATTCGTTACAGTATGTGGCGGGAATCCGCATGCCGGGCGGCCACTATCCCCGGTCAATTGCGTCATCGGCCCGGGGCATTCTTGTGGCCAATCGTGTTGCCGGTCCTATACACGTGATCGATAAGGTGGACCTGGTAAGCCGGACCGCCACCACACTACCTTCTCTCGGCGTCTACAACAACAATATTCATATCGGAACGATGCTTGTCGCCGCGCCAAATGGCTCCACCGTCCTGGGCGTGGAACCGGACGGTAATGTTCTCTTGTATGATGCGAACCAAGACACCTTCACGATCTCCCGGAAGAATGCAACGCCGCTCTCGGGCGCTTACGCCGCGTCAAACTTCAGGCAGTATGTAGTCGGCAGTCAATTGCTCAACGCCTCACTGGTTCCAAGTCAGCAATTGGAGACTGGTACGGGTCTCTCTTCCGGATTCGCATTCGTGGATCAATTGGGGCTTCGTTCTAACGCTCCGAATTCTAGCAGCCCCGGAATCATTGAGCGCGTCGACTTGCAGGCGGGTAAGGCGAGCGGCACCACTCGTCTGGTGGAAGCCCCGGTTCTGAACGACGCTGCCACCGGCGCTAACACCGCCTCGGTTGGCTCGGAATTGGTTTTTACTCGGACTGTAGCGCCTCTTGCCAGCCGGAACGCCATTATCGCCTTGACGGTTTCGGGATTCACCGTCATTCCTTACACGTTTGATGCCGGCGTCGCGCCTCCCCAGATCTCCCGCGTCACCAATGCCGCGGATTTCACTCAGCCCATCGCGCCCGGCGGGCTGATCACCGTCACCGGTACGAACCTGAGTCCGATTACCCAAAGCGCGACTGGCAGCTTACCAACCTCACTAGGCGATAGCTGCCTCCAGGTGAACGGTCTCTCAGTACCGATTCTCTATGTTTCCTCGACGCAGATCAACGCGCAGCTACCGAATATCGACGGAAACACTACACTCCGGTTGGCGACCCAAGGTGGCGTGAGCGACAATTTCAATCTCACGATTCTCCCGGCGGCCCCCAGCGTGTTCCGCATCGCCACGACGCAAACCGACAGCGGTACGACGCCGAGTATCGTGCGTTCGGACAACAACCAGCTTGTGACCCCGTCGAATCCGGTACATCGCGGAGACGTCCTGGTCATCTACGCAACCGGTCTCGGACGCACCAATCCGCTGATTCCGGCTGGACAGCCTGCTCCTACCGATCAGTTAGCTTCGACCCAGATACCGGTCGTTGTGACTCTGGGCGGAATTCAGCAGCAAGTCTTATTCGCAGGATTGGCGCCAGGGCTTGTCGGCGTCTATCAAATCAACGTTCAGATCACTCGAAGCGTGCCCGAAGGCTTGAGTGTTCCTCTGGTCATCAGCCAGGGCGGCGGATCCACGTCATTCGTAGTCCGTGTCGTGAACTAACACAGGGAAAACAGAAACTCGGAACCGGCATAACCAACGATCGGAGACCACAACTATGCGAATCCTTCTCGTCACTATCACCGCGGCTCTAGCCATAGCGCCGGCGTTTGCTCAACACTATGAATTTGGTGCGTTTGGCGGCGGCAGCTTTTACAGCTCGAGCACCATCACGAATCCGAAAGGTAGCGCCGACGCTGGATTCTCCTCTGGGTTCTCCGGCGGAGGTTACATCGGCGGCAACATGTACGACCATATCGGGGGAGAACTACGATACACGTACCTCCACAACGACATGACGCTGAAGAGCGGCGGTCAGTCGGCCACATTTGGCGGCCAGGCGCATGCCCTTCACTATGATTTCCTGGTTCACGCCACCGGCCGCGAATCGAAGATCCGCCCTTATGTTGCAGCCGGCGGCGGTATGAAGTTCTACCAGGGTACCGGCGATGAAATTCCGTTTCAGCCGCTGAGCAACATCGGTTTGTTGACCAAAACCAGCCAGGTGGGGGCGCTCGTATCGGTCGGCGCGGGAATCAAGGTGCAGTTTTCGAGCCGGATCATGTTTCGCGTCGATATCCACGACTACCTCTCTCCATTTCCGGACAAGGTGATCGCGCCGGCGCTCAACTCTACCACCGGTGGGTGGCTCAACAATATCGTGCCAACGGCAGGCATATCTTTCACTTTCTAAGGCCTTACGTTTATGGAACAATTTCTTAACAACTCTATGGACCAGCGGCCCCTATAATGTGGGTGTGTTAAGGGCCTTTTCTCTTTTCTTTGTTGTCCTTGTGGTGACGCCGGCGCAAAACAGGCCGGCCACCACTCCGCTAGCCGCGACCGCCGGCGGTTACGTCGGTGGCAGCGTGTGCAAAACCTGCCATCCGAACGTCACTGTCAGCTTTTACAAGAACCCGCACTATAAGAGCGTGGCCTCAGGCAAGGAACCGCCTGAGCGCACGGGTTGCGAGGGCTGTCATGGTCCCGGGAAGGCTCATGTAGAGGCCCAAGGGGGCAAGGCGACAATTCCGCACGCCTTCTCGCTGATGCCGCCCGCGGCCATTCTGGATCGCTGTCTCACATGTCACGTCAAGGAGGTTCCCCGCGCCAACATCCGGCGGTCATCGCATACTTTGGCGGATGTGGTCTGCACCAACTGCCACTCCATCCATAAGTCGACGACGCCGCAATTTCTGCTGGCTAAGGGGCAGGCGGATCTCTGTTCCGGCTGTCATACCGACGTGCGGGCGCAGTTCTCGATGCCATTCAAGCACCGCGTCTTGGAAGGTGCAATGAAATGTACGGACTGTCACAATCCGCACGGAACGGCGGCTGTCACCTGGCGAATGGGCCTGCGGCCACGCATGGTCAGCCAGGCGCTGGCGACCGAGGAGCCCTGTCTCAAATGCCATATCGACAAACGCGGTCCATTCGTCTTCGAGCACGGAGGCGTGCGAGTGGAAGGCTGCGAAACCTGCCACAGTCCGCACGGGTCGATGAACGCGAAGCTGTTGAAGCGCCCCGTGGTATTCACCGTCTGTCTCGAGTGCCACAACGGCGCCGGGACGTTTGGACGCGAGAACATCGGCGTCTACACACAATCGTCATCGCACAATATGGCCGATCCACGCTTCCAGAATTGCACCACGTGCCATGTGCGAATCCACGGCTCGAATGCCGACGCGACGTTCCTGAGGTGATGGCGATGAATAAGAAAACATACATTCTCGTTTCACTCATCTGGATGCCGTTTACCGCGGCTCTTCAGGCCCAGCAGCCCGTGGCTCCGACCGATGCGCCGGTCGGCAGTGCACGCGGTGAAAACTACGGCAACTACAACATCACAGACTCCTTCGAGACGGGTTACCGCTGGAAGAGCGTTGGCGGCGATATCGGCAAATACCAGAGCGATGTCAATTTCGGCAACGGGCTACGATTACTCGGCAGCAATCTGACGATCGATTCCAGAGATGGACACGGCCATTACTTCGATCAACTGATCCTGACTACGCAAGGCCTGGGGAATGATCCTTATCAGTTCGCCTCCTTCCGCGTTCAGAAGAACCAGTTGTACCGCTACGATTTGCTGTGGCGCGAAACCGCCTATGACGACCCGGCGCTAACCATCGCCAATGGCCAACATCTGATGAATACTTCACGCCGCATGCAGGATCACTCGTTCGTTCTTTTTCCGCAATCGAACTTTCGATTCTTCCTTGGCTATGGCCGCGATGTGCAGGACGGTCCCGCGCTCTCCACGATACAGCTATTCAATTCACCCAGGGCGGACGAGTTTCCGTTGTTTGAAAACATTCGCCGCCAGCAGGATGAGTATCGCGTGGGCGCCGAGGCGATATTCTTCGGGATGAAGCTTTCCGTTCTTCGCGGATGGGAAGTTTTCAAGGACGACACGATCGATCAGGTGAATCAGTTTCAACCGGGGAACAACCCCACTGACGCGGTGACGCTCAGTTCTTTTCAGCGGTCGCAACCCTACCACGGGACCACGGATAATTGGCAGGTCCATTTGCTTACCGATAAGAGCAGGTTCTACTCGGTGACCGGCCGGTTTGCATACGCCGGGGGCAGCCGCGATTTTATTTTCAATCAGAACGCCATTGGCGCGGACCGGGGAGACCCATCGCGGACCCGTCAGACGTATATCTACGGAAGCGGGCGGCGACCTTCGCTGGCCTCGAGCCTGACGCTCAGCTTGTTTCTAACGAAGAAGGTTACCGTTGTAAACAATACAGCTTTCAACAACACCAGAATGGATGGCAATAACACGTACACCGAAATAACCGACTCGACGCAACAGGCGAACACCGTCAACTTCCAGTACCTGGGCATCCGGACTGTGATCAATACCACCGATCTGAATTTCCGGGCTACGGACTGGTTCACTCTCTACAGCGGTTATCAGTTCTCTACGCGACACATAAAGTCGATTGAGGATGGCGCCTTTCCGGGCGACCCATTGACGGGAATCACGGCGGAACAGAACAATACGATTCACGCGGGCGAGTTTGGGTTGCGGTTACGCCCGATCAAACCGCTGACGGTGACCGTCGATGCGGAAATTGGCCGCGCCGATCATCCGTTCACTCCGATCAGTGAGAAGAACTATCATGCTCTGTCCGGGCGGGTTCAGTATAAGTGGAAGTCCGTCGTGCTATCAGCCTTTAGCAAGGCGAATTACAACAACAACTCCATTTCGATTACGTCGGCGAGTTCCCATTCCAGAAACTACGGCGCTTCCGCCTCCTGGACTCCGGCCGCGTGGTTCAGCCTGGATGCGTCCTATAATAAGATTCACTTGGATACTCTTTCTGGAATTGCATACTTCCTTAGTGGGAGCTTGGTGAATTCCACGTCCGTCTACGTCAGCAATATACACGCTGGGAACCTGGGCGCGCGCTTCAGCGTGAGGAAACGCGTGGACCTCTACGTTGGCTACAATCACACGCAGGACACGGGAGACGGACGAAGCACCGCTTCGGTTCTGGCGCAATCGAGTGCGTTTAATGGTATCGATCCGTTTTATCTCGCTCAGACGTTCCCGCTCATCTACCAGTCGCCGCTGGCCAGAGTGTCGGTGAAGTTGAACAACAAAATCCGTTGGAATTTGGGTTATCAGTTCTATCGTTACGGAGAGCAGTTCTTCGCGCAGCAGAACTATCGTGCGCATACTGGCTACACGAGCCTCACCTGGGCTTTCTAACTAATGTTCCGCGCGACTAACTTTTCCGTTACGGTGCTGATGTTGATGTGCTTCACCGTATTCATTTACTTCGTGCGGAACAGAAGGCCCCTGGATAACAATTGGCCGCTGGTGTATTGGCTTCTCATCACGATGTTCACTTACTTTCGCGAGGAGGAGACTTTCTCCATATATATTATCCTCGCTGGTCTCGCAGCGGGTATGCTGTTGCGTTTTGAATTCATGAACACGTTCTTCGTGAAGGTGGTGAAAGCCTTCGAGACAGTGATCTGGCTCTACATCCTGTACCGGGGTTTTGAAATTGTTCTGCTTTGAGGCCGGCTTATTTTTCCACCGGCAGGCCAGCGCCGATATACGCTCGCCAACCGCCGTCGAGTGAAATCGCTCCCGTGTAACCCATCTTCTGCAGCGCGTCCGCGGCCAGCGCGGAACGGAACCCGCCGCCGCAATAAAGCACCATCGTGGTGGAATGATCCGGAACTTTCGCCTCAATGTCGCGCTCGATAATTCCCTTTCCCAAGTGCACGGCGCCGGCTGCATGCCCCGCCGCCCATTCATTGTCTTCGCGGACATCGATCAACAGAAATTGCTCACCGCCGGCCTTCATGCGCTGGTAGCCGTCGATAACGATCTGCTTGACCCTGGATTTTGCGTCGTCAACCAGAGCCAGAAAGCCTTCACCGTGATGTTTTGCTGGGTTGCTCATTCGTCAATTCTCCTGATCTTCGCTCCAATCCGGCCCAATTTGCCTTCTATATTCTCATAGCCCCGATCGATGTGATAGACGCGGTCCACCACCGTCTCACCTTTGGCGATCAATGCCGATAGGACGAGGGACGCACTGGCCCGAAGGTCTGACGCGATCACTTGCGCACCACTCAGTCTACTCACGCCGGCGACCACCGCCTGACGGCCTTCAATGCGGATATTTGCACCCATTCGCGCCAACTCCTGCACGTGCATAAAGCGATTTTCGAAGATGGTTTCCGTGATGAATGAAATGCCCTCGGCCTGAGTCATGAGCGCCATGAATTGGGCTTGAAGATCCGTGGCAAAGCCGGGGTATTCTTCGGTGGTCATGTCGGCCGATCGCAAGCGGCCTCGAGACCGCACCCGCAGCGCGGTGGGATCTGATTGGGTTACATCGGCGCCTGCCTGGCGCATTTTATCCACCAGCGCTCCCAGATGTTTCGGCTCACAGTCGTTCACCACCACATCTCCGCCAGTGATTGCGCCCGCGATGAGAAACGTGCCTGCTTCAATGCGATCGGGAATGATCGTATGTTCCGCGCCATGGAGCCGCTCGACGCCGGTTACGCGGATGGTGGGAGTGCCCGCGCCTTCGATCTTGGCCCCCATTTTCGTCAACAACGCCGCGACGTCGCAGACTTCCGGTTCGCGCGCTGCATTCTCAATGAGCGTCTCACCACGCGCCAGCACGGACGCCATCAGAAGATCCTCTGTGCCCGTTACCGTAATGCGCTCGAATCGATAGGACGCGCCGCGCAGTCCATCGGGCGCCGACGCCTCAATGTACCCATGCTCCTGCGTTGTTTTCGCGCCGAGCTGTTCCAATCCGCTGACGTGCAGGTTGATGGGCCGCGCGCCAATCGCGCAACCGCCGGGCATGGACACGCGCGCCCGTCCGATCCTGCCGACCAGGGGTCCAAGCACCAGGCTCGAAGCGCGCATCGTCTTCACCAGCTCATATGGCGCTGAAGGATCCTGAATCGTCTTGGCGTGAACGACCAGCGATCCGTCGAGCTTTTCTTCGATCTCCGCGCCGATGTACGTCAGGAGTTTTTCCATTGTGCGGATGTCGCGTACACGCGGAATGCGGTGCAGAGTCACCGGTTCGTCTGTCAGCAGGCACGCAGCCAGAACCGGGAGCGCGGAGTTTTTCGCCCCACTTGTGTAGATGTTGCCCTCAAGGCGCGGGCCGCCCTCGATTACGAGTTTTTCCATTCCAGAGCTTGCCCTATCCGGCCTTTCGCGGCAGCCAGCAGCCGCACCGCTTCTTCGTTGTCCACTCCCAGTTTGCCCATGACGATGGCCTTCTTTACGCTGCCTGCTTTGCGCAGCAGTTCGGAAGCATGTGCATAGTCGATTTCGCTGGCGTCCACAATAATTCGTACTGCCCGATCCAACAGTTTTTCGTTCGTCGGCTGCACGTTCACCATCAGATTGTGATAGACATATCCGAGCCGGATCATCGCGCCTGTGCTCAGCATGTTCAGCACAAGTTTCGTCGCTGTCCCCGCTTTCATTCGCGTCGAGCCGGTGACTACTTCCGGCCCCGCCAACGCTTCGATCGGAATATCGACAATCGCGGAGAGCGCGGAATGGGGAGTGCAGCTAATGCCGATGGTAAGCGCACCCATTACCTTCGCCTCCTCAATCGCGCCGAGCACGTACGGAGTGCGGCCGCTGGCGGCAATTCCTGTTAGCACGTCGCCCTTCCGGAAACCATGCGCGAGAAGGTCACGTTGGCCGGCGGCAGGATCGTCTTCCGACGCCTCGGCCGCGCGGGCCAGAGCGCTCTCGCCACCTGCGATGATGCCCTGCACCAATTCGTTAGGAACGTTATAAGTCGGCCGGCACTCGGCGGCGTCCAGGACGCCCAACCGTCCGCTGGTTCCCGCGCCGATGTAGAAGAGCCGCCCGCCTCGGTCGAGCGCGGCCGCGATGCCATCCACCGCCTCTGCAATTCGCGGAATTGCGCGTTCCACGGCTTCGGCCACCTTCTTGTCTTCATCGTTGATTACGCGAAGCATTGCTTCCGTAGACATCTGGTCGATGGCCGCGGACGCCGGGTTCTTTTGTTCGGTGAGGAGTTGTTCCAACATTACGATTGTGCAAGAGTCTATTCACATTAGAACATCGCGCGGCGGGCATCATCGATCGGTGCTGTTGGTATACTCAGCGCTTAGGCGATGGCAGATTTCCCGAACATTCCGCTCCCGGCCCATCTTCAGGATTCTGCCCGGATCTATTGGCTGATGTCCGAGTGGTGCAACTACAGTTGCGACTATTGCGGTGTCCCCGTGTTCTTCAAACGCTCGCCCAAGCGTGGCCGTTCCAATCACGCGTTCGATCATTATCCGGTCGAGGAATGGCTCGACGCCTTCCGCGGTTTTCGCGAGAAGGACATCGCGATGACCATCACCGGAGGCGAGCCATTTCTGGATCGCGATAACTTCCCCGCGCTGCTGAAAGGACTGCTCGATGACGGCCGGTTCAGCCTCCGCATTTTTACAAATCTCTCCTGGGACCCTGCCTATTATCGGGGAATTGACACGTCGAGAATCTTCCTCAATACGACGCTTCATCCTAGCCAGACGACACTGGCCGATTACCGCCGCCGGCTACATAAAGTTCGGGATGCCGGTTTCAGTTTCTCGCACGTGGGTGTGATTCTCGCGCCGGAGAACTTGGATATTGCCGAAGAGGCTCTGACCACGTTCGAGGCGGAAGGATTTCCGATCTCCGCGGGCACCATGCAGCCGGCCGGAAAATATCTCACGCGCGTGGAGCGGTCGCCCCGCGAGCGCGAACTCATCACACGATATGCGAATCCGCTGTCGGCCTACTTCACGATCGTCCAGCCTGTCACCAAAGGGCGCGCCTGCTTCCATCCCGCGTTTAGTTACAAGCTTTTCTTTGACGGAAGCATCAACGTGGCGTGTGTGGGAGCGAAGCAGAATCTTTTTAGCGACGGAATCCCAGAGGTGACGCGGCACGCGACGGAATGTCCCGTTCAGCATTGCGAAGGCTGTACGGAAATGATTCGCGCGCTGGTCGACCTTCCGCAGTATGGGCGGCCGATCAGCGCTCTGCACCCTGAGGAACTTTCGAAGGAGATCGCCGATCTACGAGCGGCGCGAAACAAGGGCGTGCTCGATCCGAGCGATGCCGCGGTGTTAGAAGAAATCAATCTGGCATTCGATGCGATACCGGATGAACCGCCAGCCGCGCCGTTTGTAACGGTCGAATCGCTGACCGGGCCCGCCGCACCACCGCTCGGTTTCATCGACAAGTTGAACGGGAGCGACGTGATCACGGGATTCGGCCGCGACCGCATGCACCTCTCGGGTTGGGCCGCCAGCGCGCGTCCGGGCGAACCTGTGCGGGAAGTGAATCTGTTTGTAGCGGGAAAACACGTGGGATCGATTAATAGTTTGTACCCGAGCCCGGAGGTTGTCGAGCACTTAAATCGCCCGGACGCGCTCAACACGGGATGGCTTGGGGTGATTTATCTGCCGCTGCTTGCCAGCGGTGAGTATCCCCTGGTGGCCCGCGTGGTTACCGCGAGTGGCCAGACGGGCGAACTGCCAGCGTTCACGGTGAGGATCATCGACTAGGTGTGTTAAATTAGTTGAGAAGCCCTCTGTTTTTCCACCAAAGTCCCCATCGTCCAGAGGCCTAGGACATCGCCCTTTCACGGCGGTAACGCGGGTTCGAATCCCGCTGGGGACGCCAAATCATTTCAATAACTTACTTGGTGGGCGGATTTCGCAACCGAAAAACTGGTGACGCTGCGGTGACGCTCCGACGCGAACTTTCGTTGCCGGTGCCCGGCAATTCAGGCTCATAACCGAACACGCGGTCGAGTTTATTCACCGCATCGGCAAGGAACCCAGGCGAGAGATGTTGATACCTCGCCGCCATGCGAAGGTCCTTGTGACCGAGCAACTGTGCAACTGTATGAATGTCCGCGCCTTCCATTCGAAGTCATGATGCCGCCGTGTGGCGAAGATCATGAAAGCGGAAGTCCTCGATCTTTGCCGCCTTCGCGGCACGCCTCAAGGCCACTGAAACCTTGGGGCCGCTTGCATTAGCGAATACATGACCCGCCGCTCTAGATTCCCGCGCAATCTGATCATTGAACACCTTTTGAGCCAGTTTGTTTAGATAGACGATACGACCCTCGCCGTTCTTTGTTTGCGGCAATAGTACCCGCCCCCCAGACTGGTCAATGTCCAGCCACCGTAAGCCAAGGATTTCGCCGCGGCGCATTCCAGTCGCTACAGCCAAACGAACGATAGGGCAGAGCCAATCCGGGCACTCGGCGAGCAGACCCCTCGTTTATTTCCTCAAGGATCTACGAACATAGTGTGCATGACTTGCGCAAGACATGCAACCACCTAATCTGGCGCGTGGAAATGTTATACTTCGGGCGATGCCAAAGCGCAAGAATCCCGCTGCGGTGGCGCTCGCCAAGCGCCGCGCTGCATCGCTCACTCCTGAGGAGAGGTCGAACATCTCGCGCTTAGCAGGTTTAGCGGGCGGGACAGCGAGGGCTAAAAAATTAAGCCCAAAGCGTCGGAAAGAGATCGCCCAGAAGGCAGCTGAAGCTCGGTGGGGAATAAGGACTGAAACGTAAAGGGACCTGCCCTCGCTCCATAGAAAGATACATCAAGATGAAATGAGGCGGTAACGGATTCTGTTGGTGCTCCGGACCCTTACCAGCCTAAGCTCGACAATATGAACGCTTGCGACAGGCAGCGAAACACCTCACGCCGACTAGAACTCATCTCATAAATACCTATGAGTACAAACACGAACCTTTTAGGACGCCATCAAGAGAATAGGCTCTCCTGACAAAAATTCACGCCTTGTGAATCAGCTATTCCGGCAAGCCGACTTTCTTGCGCAGCGCCTTGAACCGCGGATCACCGCTTAACAGCCCGGGATTCTCACGATCCGCACGAAGCAAGAACCAGCCTATCCGGATGGGACCAAGCGCTATGTTGGAATCGAAGATCTCGAAAACGCGATCCTTGTCGCCCAGACACATGAAAGCGACTGTGGAATAGAACCCGGAAAGACCAGCCGCTTTCTCCGCCTCGTCGCGGCGACCGGCATGTGCGTAGGCGCAAGCAAGGGCGGCTTTAACCGGATTGGAGTTGCGGGGGAAAGTACCGGTACCGTAGGCCTGAATCACTTCTGTGCCTTTGCCTTGCCTGACCAGCGCCCCGGGGGTGCATTGGCTCTTTCCAGGATATTCGGTCGGTAGCCTGCCGCAGATTTCGGCGGCTTCGTCGTTTCGGCCTGCATCCGCGAGTGCGTCTGCCAGAAAGAACGTGAACAGCGGACTGCTCTTCTCCGCAATCCTCAACTGCCGGATTGCCTCGTCGATCCTCCCCAGCGGCAAGAACTCCCCAGCGGCAAGAAATAGTACATGGCGAAATAACCGTGAGACTCCACAAGGCTGGGCTGAATCTCAATCGAGTGTCGAAAGCTTCTTTCCGCTTGATCCCACTGGGCCTCGCGTGCAAATGCGGCCCCGAGCGCATCGTAGGATTCAGCCGAGAGCGGATCCAGCTGAACCGCCTTCTCGGCGGCGGACCGCATCCTGACCACTTCGTCATGTGCGTCTTGTTGACGTTGACCCGAGAGAGTCAGATGGGCGATGGCAAGAGCGGCATATGCGGGAGCAAAAGATGGATCTTTCGCTATTGCTTGCTCGAAAACAGGGATGCGCGGCGCAGGGTCGCCGGAACGCTCTACTGCCAGAGCAAGACCGCGAAGGTAGAGATCGTAAGCTTCCGTGCTTGTTTCATAGCGGCGCCGACCGCGCCCCAGCTTCAGGCGCAAGTTATTCACGACACTTCGAGAGATTTCGTCCTGAATTGCGAAAATGTCCGCCAGTTCCCGGTCGTAGCGGCCCGACCATACCGCAAAATCATCTCTTGAGCGAATCAACTCCACATTAATCCGCAACTGCTGGCCGGATCGCAACACCGACCCGACGACAAGGTAATCGGCCTCGAGCTGTTTCCCGGCATCCGCTGCTTTCTGCGGTCTGCCCTTAAATGCGAAGGAAGAGGCCTCCGAGCGGACCGCCAGGCCCTCGATTATCGTCAGATTGCGGATGATCTCGCTCGTGAGCCCGTCCGCGAAATAATCGTTCGCTGGATCATGGTTGAGATTGACGAGAGGTAGAACAGCAATCGGAATGGGCGCGTTTTGAGGATGTAGCAGCCACCAGACTACTCCTGCCAGGACAACAATCAGCCAAGCGAGGGCGGCAACGGCCCACAGCCGCGGCCCGGCCGCCTTGGTGCCCGCCGGAGCAGGAACGGATTCGCTCGTTTCTGGTTCGCCACGGATCACTGGAACGTATCCACCCTTCGGCAGCTCGATTACGAGAGGGTCGGATTTCCCTTCGCCCAGATAGTACTCGCTTAGCCGCACCCGCAGGCGGGCGGCTTAGGTGCGGACGATCGAGTCCTGCTTGGGGTCGTAGTCGGGAGTGCGGCCGAGGACCTCGATCGCGATCAGCGATTCCTTGATTTCCGCGTCCCTGCCCGCAAGATGCTCCTCGACGATAAAGCGAAGGAAACGGGACTGCCGCTCGTTGCGGGAGAATCCTGGGCTTCTCAGCAGCCTTTCCAGTTGCCGCCGCGCGGCTTCTACTTCTGGTCCCGCCGTGGGCATTGCTTTTCGAGAATACCCCTATTTTCAAGCACGTGCAACTGTATCAAACCTCGTTCCGACCCCTTTAAACTTCCCTGGCAGCGGCCGGAAGCGCATAGTGTCCTCATGCGAACCGCCCTCCTGTTGATGACGATCGCCGCGATGTGCTGGGCTGGAGCGGCATACGGAAGCTGGAAGCTGAATTTCGCCAGGTCCACGTTCGCCGGAGGCGCTCAACCCAGGAGCTTCACGATCCGGATCGAACCTCACCCCAAAGGCGAGGTGTTCACCCTGGATCGGGTCGAGGCGGACGGCCGGGCCATCAGTGCCAGCACCATCCTTTACCTGGATGGCTCGGAGCGGGATTTCCGCGACAACGAATGTTCCGGAACCCAATCGTCGCGGCGAGTCGACAGTCAGACCACCGAAATCCTACGCCACTGCGGAGCAGGCGCTTGGATCAGGTTTGTCCGGCGGACTGTGTCGAGGGACCGGCTCATTTTGGAGATTTCCGAACAAAGCGCCGACGGCCGCCGTTTCGACCGCCGGCTCATATTCGAAAGGCAATAAGAAGGTTTCAGATGTCGAAAGCCAGTCAGATTACGGTAACGGGAGAACAGAGGGGGACCAACCGGCGGAAATTCCTGAGCTATTTGGGTTCCGCTCCGACAATAGCGGCATCGGGAAGAATTCTGATCGCCAACAACGATCTCGACTTGGTTGGAGGGAAAGAATCCGACGCCGTGCTCGGTATTACCGCATT
>Ga0105237_10000497_pt1 | contig 55632 bp, 37 predicted proteins | sample KBSC24metaG_FD_81520 | JGI IMG/M metagenome (GOLD analysis project Ga0105237, IMG submission 81520) | Corn rhizosphere microbial communities from Kellogg Biological Station, Michigan, USA - KBS C2-4 metaG | ecosystem: Host-associated > Plants > Roots > Rhizosphere > Soil | place: Michigan, USA... | reverse complement strand
TTACCTTTAACCTGACCTATGCTTATCACCTTCGCTTATCTGATCAGCTAAACATGTCTTTAGGCGTAGCGGCAGGGGTAACCAATATAGATCTTGACATCAATGCGTTACAGTTTGAAAATGGCAATGATCCCGCGTTGAATAATGCGATTGGCAGTCAGCTCAAACCAGATCTTTCATCCGGTATCTGGATCTATGGTGCCCGCTTCTTTTCAGGGATTTCTGTGCAGCAGATCCTGCCTCAAAAATTAAGCTTTACCAGGTCTCCTAGCGAGAATACAGGCAAGCGAGTACCACATTTCTTTGTTACAGGTGGATATAAAGTGAGTGTAGACGACGATATCAGCATTACCCCTTCGCTGATGCTGAAGCAAATCCAGACCTTGCCGACCTCCCTTGACTTTAATGTGAAAGCAGCCTTCAAAGATAAGTTCTGGTTGGGTGCCAGCCTTAGAAAAGACGATTCTTATACTGCAATGGCTGGATTCAACCTGGGGCATTTTGTCAACCTGACTTATGCTTATGACTTTACTACGTCCCAGTTAAACCAGGTTAGTAACGGCAGCCATGAAATTGTGCTGGGCTTCCTGCTCAACAATGTATATAAAGTCATCTGCCCGCAAAGAATGTGGTAGGCTTATTGATGTAACAATTCACAAAGCATCGCGTCTATACGATATAAGCTTATGAATAAAATCACTTTCCTCAAAAAACACTTCTGGAATGGCTTGTTCCTCGCCGTTTTGCTGGTGCTTCTGTTTGTCCCTTCAGCAAAAGCCTACCTGATGCAGGGGCTCATGCAGGTTGGCCTGTTCAAACCCCATACAGAAACAAGGACCCAGGGAAGAGCTACAGACCTTAGCGGGATTAAATTCAAAGACGCAGAAGGCCATAGTATTGATTTGGGCAACTTGAAAGGAAAAGTGATCTTTCTGAACTTCTGGGCAACCTGGTGCCCCCCTTGCCAGGCCGAAATGCCCTCTGTAAACCAGCTTTACGAACAATTTAAAAACAATAAAGACGTCGTTTTTCTCTTTGTAGATGCCGACGGCGATTTTGGAAAAGCTAAAAAATTTATGGACCGGAAGAAATACAACCTGCCAGTGTATTCCATTGGGAGTTCCGTCCCCGAGGAGATCTTTAAAGGCTCCTTGCCCACCACAATCGTGTTTGACAAGGAAGGACGAATCTCCTATAAGGGAGAAGGAGCCGCCAATTATGCAGACCAGAAATTCCTGGATTTCATGGGAAAGTTAACCCTGATGTAAAAAAGTGTTAAATGAGATTTGAAAAACAACATATTAGTTTGAAAAGAAGTATTTTTGTATATCGTTAAAACCTTAATAGATATGAAAAGGAATTTAATAATGATCGCCGGACTTTTTGCAGGAATAACCTACACTTCAGCCGGCTACGCTCAGCAAACAGATCTGGTTGCTGATCAGAATCCAAGATACGCAGAGAGTGTAAATAAATACAGCAGGATGGCAGATTCGCTGACCTATGCACAAGGTACAACCGTTCAGGAAACCTATAAAGCATACGACTGGTATGAAGCCAGGGAAGAACGCCGCCGCTTAAGAAGAGAAAGAAATTATCAGCTTTCCCTGTATGGCGGATATACTAATTATGATAACTCCTGGTCTTATCCAGGTTACAACAATTACTGGAATTATGGAGGATATTCAAGATATCTTTATCCCTCATTTGGTTTCCGGACAAGGAATTTCTGGTTTGGCTTTTAGCAACTCTTAAAACACACATATGCAACTGAAAAGAATAATTACTATAGCTGCTTTTGCAGTTTCAGGCCTGATCATCACTTCATGCTCAAGGCAAGTTACCCGTGTAAGTACCGATGAAACCATCGACGTTAGCGGAAACTGGAACAATACCGATTCAAGACTGGTGGCTCAGGAACTGACACAGAACATACTGGGTGCAGCCTGGCTGAGCAATCACCTGGAGCAAAATGCAGGTAAAAAACCTGTAGTGATCGTAGGGATGGTTCAAAACAAAAGCCATGAGCATATCGAAGCGGAAACTTTTGTAAAAGACGTAGAACAAGCATTCCTGCAAACCCAAAGAGTACGTTTGGTACAAGGCGGAAAAAAACGGGAAGAACTGCGTGCAGAAAAAGCAGACCAGCAATCCAATGCTTCTGTGTCCAGTATGAAGAAATTCGGACTGGAAAACGGAGCAGATTATATACTGCAAGGCTCTATCAACTCCATCGTAGATTCACACAAACGTAAAAAAGTAGTTTACTACCAGGTGAACCTCGAGTTGACCAATATCCAAACCAATGAAGTGGTATGGATCGGAGAAAAGAAGATCGCTAAATATGTTAAAAACTAGGGTTATTGGCGGGCGCTTAGCATGACAACGATCCGGATGAATATTTTTAGAGCATCAACTCTTTTTGGATTGATGCTCTTTCTTTTTAGCTGTGCAAGCTATAATGACCGTACTGCGCTGTATTATAAACAGATTGCAGACGGAAATTATGCGCAGGCCAAAGCTGAGCTGGATAAAAACAGCTTATTGAAAAAACCAAGAAACAAGCTGCTTCTATTGATGGAGGAAGGTAAAATGGCTCACCTGACCGGAGATTACGAAGGCAGTAACCGCTATTTTAATGAAGCCGATCAGTTACTGGAGCAGGGACTTGGCGGAATCATGGACGGGACCGTTGGTGTTTTGGTCAATCCGATGTCCCAGACCTATAAAGGAGAAGACTTTGAAAAGTTCATGATCCATTATTACAAGGCACTGAACTATTTCTATCTGAACAATACAGACGAAGCAATTGTAGAAGCCAGGAGGATTACCTTACAATCCCAGGAGCAAGGCGATAAGTTCAACAACAAAGAGAACCGCTATTCCAAAGATGCCTTTTCTTTAATGCTGCAGGGCCTGATCTATGAAGGTGGAAGAGATGTAAACAATGCCTTTATAGCCTATAGAAATGCAGCAGATGTATATCTTACGGCGCCCGACACCACCTATTACGGAACAAAAATACCAGACGGCCTGAAAAAGGATGTGATCCGTACGGCTTACCTGAACGGTTTCCAGTCTGAGCAAAGCAAATACGAAAAACTATTTAATCTGACTTATAAGCCGGAAAAGGCAGTGGAGGGTGGAGAATTGATCCTGTTCTGGGAAAATGGACTGGCCCCAGTGAAACAACAAAAGGAATTTTTCTTTTCCCTGATCAAAGACGATCATGGGAATATGGTCTTTACCGATGGAAATATTGTCATCCCTTTCTGGGATTATGATCCGGCCAAAGTGAACAAGGCTTCTGTACAGAGTTTAAGGGTAACTTATCCGATGTATGTGGCCCGGCCTCCTTATTATAGCAGTGCAACCGCCAGCAATGGTAATTATGCTGTTTCTCTGGAAAAAGCCGAAGACATCAATGCACTTGCCTTTAAAACCCTTGACCAACGTTTTGCCAAAGAAATGGGCAAAACCCTGGCCCGCCTGGCGGTTAAAAAAACAGCAGAATACCTGCTGACCGAAAGCGGAAAAGGAAGCGGTAAAAACGGCAAGAATGATGGTCTGCTGACTGGCCTTGGCTATGGTATGCAGCTGTACAGCCTGCTTTCAGAGAAATCTGACACCAGGAACTGGCAATCTCTGCCCAACCAGATCAATTATGCCCGTATTCCTTTGCAAAAAGGAGAAAACACCATTACCCTTCAGCTAAAAGGAGCCAACGGTCAAGACCAGACCAAAACCATCAGGGTTGAAGGAACAGGCGGATTAAAATTCTACAATTACGCCTCTTTACGTTAAAATTTACAATTATGCAGGAACCATTTGACATTACTATAGGCCATATAGATTACGCTGTATTTCCCGAGGGGAACGACACTTATGCCATTTTTAAGGACGGAGCAGAATATGCCCATATCCAGAAAGACACTGATCTGCAGTGGATCAAACTGGATATGGAAACCGGTACACCACTGTTTGAAAGCGATGAAGAAATTAACCAGATAGGAAGAGAGATCCTGGCCTATGTTCCTGAACCGGAAGAAGAGGATCTGGAAGAAGAAGACTAACCGGCCCAGCTTTCCCGGTCCAGGCTCTGGTAGTGTATGGCGTCGGCCAGGTGTTCCAGCCGGATGTCTTCACTTTCAGCCAGATCAGCAATGGTCCTGGAAACTTTAAGGATCCTGTCGTAGGCCCTGGCCGAAAGCCCCAGTTTTTCCATGGCCTTTTTGATCAGCGATCTTCCGGCCTCATCAATCTCGCAACGCTTACGAACCATATTCGGGCTCATTTGAGCATTACAGTGCAGGCTTTGATGGTCCGCAAAACGACGGTCCTGAAATTCCCTGGCCCGGATCACCCGCGCTCGTATACTGCTGCTCTTTTCTGTTTCTTCCAATGAAGAAAGCTCATTAAAATCGACCGGGGTAACTTCTACGTGCAGGTCTATACGGTCTAACAATGGACCTGAAATTTTACTAAGGTATTTCTGTACCAGGCCAGGGCCGCAGATGCATTCTTTTTCAGGATGATTATAGAAGCCGCAGGGGCATGGGTTCATCGATGCGATGAGCATAAAACTTGCCGGATACTCCACGCTTAACCTCGATCTGGAGATGGTCACCTGCCGTTCTTCCAAAGGTTGCCGCATCACTTCCAGTACAGAACGTTTAAATTCCGGTAGCTCATCCAGGAATAGCACCCCATTATGCGCCAGAGAGATCTCTCCCGGCTGCGGATTCGCGCCGCCACCCACCAGGGCGACATCCGAAATCGTATGGTGCGGGCTGCGGTAAGGTCTTTCTGTCATCAAAGAATCCGCAGCGGTTAGTTTTCCGGCTACCGAATGAATTTTAGTGGTTTCCAGGGCCTCCTGTAAGTTCAGTGGCGGAAGAATAGTGGGCAGGCGCTTGGCCAGCATCGTTTTTCCGGAACCCGGAGGGCCAATCAGGATCAGGTTATGTCCGCCCGCTGCAGCGATCTCAAGAGCACGTTTGATGTTCTCCTGTCCCTTTACATCAGAAAAGTCATGCTCATAACTGTTCACATTGTTGAAGAATTGCGCCCTGGTTTCTACAACAACCGGTTCAAAGACCTGTTTTTTATTGAAGAAAGCAATCACCTCCCCCAGGTTCTTCATTCCATACACCAGCAGATCATTCACAATGGCGGCTTCCCTTGAATTGTCCTTTGGAAGGATAAATCCGGAAAATCCGGCTGCCCTCGCCTGGATGGCTATAGGTAAAGCCCCTTTTATGGGCTGTAATCCGCCGTCTAAGGAGAGTTCGCCCATAATGAAGTATTGATGCAGCTCCTGCACTTCTATCTGCCCAGAGGCTGCTAAAATACCTATTGCAATTGGGAGGTCATAAGAGGAACCTTCCTTGCGGATGTCTGCAGGAGCCAGATTCACCACAATCTTTTGTCTTGGCATTTTAAAGCCTGCCGTCTGTACTGCGCTTTCAATCCTGCGCAAGCTTTCTTTAATGGCATTATCAGGTAAGCCAACAATATGATATTTATTTCCACCACCAATACTGACTTCAACGGTAATGGTGAGTGCGTTCACGCCAAATACAGCGCTTCCAAAAGTTTTTACGAGCATATTCAACAGGTTAAATATGCCAATGTAGAGGAAAAGATTTTGAAAATCATTATGATTCAGAAATAAAAAAAGCCCGTTTAAAAACGAGCTTTTTTTACTGTCAAATCAGATTTTACATCTTTCCTTGTGGCATTTTTGGCATATTGCGCATCATTTTAGCGGCAGCTGCCGGGTTGGAGAACTGTTTCATCACCTTACGCATATCTTCAAACTGTTTGATCAGTTTGGTTACATCCTCTACTTTATTTCCGGAGCCTTTTGCAATCCTTAAACGTCTGCTTTGCTGAATGCTGTCCGGGTTCTCTCTTTCGTATTTGGTCATGGATTGAATGATCGATTCTACGCCTTTGAAAGCATCATCTTCAATCTCCACGTTTTTCATCATTTTACCTACGCCAGGAATCATGCCCATCAAATCCTTCATGTTACCCATTTTCTTGATCTGCTGAATCTGGTTGTAGAAATCGTTGAAATCAAATTTGTTCTTGCGGATCTTCTTTTGAAGTTCTGCAGCCTCTTTTTCATCAAACTGCTGCTGCGCGCGCTCCACAAGGGAAACCACGTCACCCATACCCAGGATCCTGGAAGCCATCCTATCCGGATAGAAAACATCCAGCGCTTCCATCTTTTCTCCTGTACCGATAAACTTGATCGGCTTGTTCACAACAGATTTAATCGATAAAGCAGCACCACCACGGGTATCACCATCCAGTTTGGTCAGCACCACACCGGTAAAATCCAATCTGTCGTTAAAAGCTTTTGCTGTATTAACCGCATCCTGTCCGGTCATGGCATCAACAACGAACAGGATTTCGTGCGGTTTTGTGTGTTCTTTAACAGCTGCAATCTCATTCATCATCTGCTCATCAATGGCCAAACGACCGGCAGTATCGATGATGATCACGTTGTTGTTTTGTTTTTTACCTTCTGCAATCCCCTCCATTGCAATTCCAACCGGATCTTTAGATTCCTTGTTTACATACACGGGAACACCTACCTGCTCCCCAAGGATCTGAAGCTGGTCTATCGCCGCAGGACGGTAAACGTCACCTGCAACCAGCAAAGGTTTTTTTCCTTTACTTTTCAGGAAATTGGCCAGTTTACCCGTAAAAGTGGTTTTACCCGCTCCGTTTAACCCGGCAATTAATATAATGGTTGGATTGTTTTTTAAATCAAGATCAGTTACCTGGCCACCCATCAGGGCAGTCAGTTCGTCGTTCATAACCTTGGTCAGTAACTGGCCCGGAGATACTGCGGTCAGTACATTTAAGCCTAATGCTTTTTCTTTAACCTCGTCTGTAAACGTCTTGGCTGTTTTATAATTTACGTCGGCATCCAGTAAAGCTTTACGGATCTCTTTCATGGTTTCAGCCACGTTGATCTCGGAAATGCTTCCCTGTCCTTTTAAAACTTTAAATGCACGGTCTAATTTGTCCTGTAAATTCTCAAACATTTTCTTTAATGCTTAGTGTTCAATTTTTTGTAGTTGGCAAAGGTATTAATTTTGGGCGAATTGGCCGGGTATTATCTCATCTTTTACCTCGGGAAAACAAACACCACACCTAAGGCCAGTGTCTGACTGCCCTGTACCCTTGAGTTGGTGTTTTTATCATACAGCGCAACACCGGTCAATGTTGTACTCATGAAACGGTTTACCTTAGCTGTCAAGGCAACATCCAAACGGTGGTTGGTAAATCCTACATGCTCGTAGGGAATCAGCACGAGGTATTTACTTTTCAGGTTGATATTCGGAAAGATGTCTTTATCAAAATTCATTACGATTTGAAAACCCAGGTCATTTCTGAAGGTCTTGCCTCTTTCAACACCATAATTGTCAGATTTACCAAGGGGATTACTGGGGTTAGCCGCAGCGTAAGCATCAAAAAGCTTTTCATTGGCAGGGACAAAAGTTTGTCTGGCTGTACCAGTACCTAACCTTGCCGAATAGTATTTTGTTGGTTTGTATTCAAAACCGACAGATTCTGTCAGATAACCAGGAGACATAAATTGAGAAGTCAGCGTTGCAACTTCCTGTCCATTATTCATACTATAAGCAAATCCCTTGTCAAACTGCGATTCAAAAGTTACTGATCCAAAGAAATACCAGTTTTTAGACATCTGAATAGCCGCCTTATGGTCCCAATAGATCCTGTCCACGGTCTTTTTCTCCATCTGGTCCTTATTTTTCACCTTTCCATAGTTCAGGATCACCTCTGTCACATAACTATAGCTTTCCTTGCTATACTCCGCTTTGTAGTTGATGATCCCTGCCAAAGCCAGGGAGTTCACACCACCACCTTGCCAGTTGTCGGAGAAAGCCGCCTGGTTCAGGTTGATCCCAACCGAAGTCTTCGTTTTCCAGTAATTCACTTTGGAATTGACAATCTGCGGCTCTATCTTGACCGGCTTAAATAACAAAGTTCCAATTCTGGAAGGCAGCGGACTGCGCTTCAGCTTAATATTGAGATCTTTTGTATTGATTGGAATGGTATCAATTTCCTGTGCCTTTAAAGTTGCGCAAACAGAAAAGAGTAAGAATATGCTGATATAAAAACCTTTCATTACTACAAAGAAAACAAAAATGTTCTTTATCAAAGACCTAAATTTAAACTAATTGTCTATTTTAAAAGATTTAAGGCTTTATTTCCTCTATGGTCACTTTCGGAAGAGGCGGTAAGCGCAAAGCCCTTGGATTTCTTTTATAGGCGGCGTAATTGTTCCGGATGAACAGGTTAAAGGCATAGTCTGAGGCCGAAAGCACAAATTCATAGGTTGGACGGTACTGCTGCATAAAATCCGTCAGCTCATAATCGTGGATATTTAAAACCCTTTCCACGTACTCCGGCCGGAAACGAAAATCAATGACTTGCTCCCGGTAATCCTTTTCCAGGATTTTCTGAAGATGCCTGGCATTGGCTCCTTTACGGCTCAACAGATTATAAATCGCATCAATACCAAGCCCTGCGCCCTCTGGCCCAATATTGAGCAAATCTTTAGAACTGCCACGGTCTAAAGCATATTTATATTCCTTAAGTGTTCTATCGTATTTCTGTTTCGGCGTAGGCAAACTTCCAATGATCTTGACCTCCTTAAGCCGGATAAAATGAGGCGTAAGCTGGAAATAGATAGAATTCTGGCCTTTATACACCACCGTATCAATCGCATACCCCGACAAGGCCGCAAAAAGCGTATCTCCTACAGCCACCTGGAGTGTAAATTCCCCTTTGGCATTGTTGTACATGCCCACATCATTTTTAGGATTATAAATATAGACCTTCGCCAGTCTTTGCTTGTTGCTTTTGTCCATTACAAAGCCCGGCACAGTTCTTTTCTGTGCATGCAATATGCCCGTGCAGGTGCACATCAAAAGGAGAAGGAGAAATCCGGTGAGTTTCATTTGCATACAAAAATACGCGATCAGAATGATGCCGTGCGAGATATTAACATTATTTAACGATCTGCAGCTGCTGGCCTATTTTAATTCCTGAGTCCAACAGGTTATTAATGGCTCTTAATTCTTCTACGGTAAGATTGTAGCGTTTAGAGATATTGTACAAAGTGTCGCCCTGCTTCACGGTATAATACTTTGACGAACTTGAAGAGGAAGTATACACCGGCGTATTGACCTGAGGTGTGTCGGCAGTGCTGTCCGGGGTGGTGATCACCTGTTTGGAGGGCGGTGCCGCCACAGGGGCAAATTTCTTCTGTTCTACAGCAATATTGGCATTGATCTCTGTAAAAACCCGGTCTTCACGGATAATCTTCTGTTTTTCAGACTCAGACTGGTCATACTGGTGCAGCTGATACTTTTCAATCAGGTTGATCAGCAGGTCAGGATATTTTGGATTCGTCGCATAACCTGCTTGTTTCAAGCCATAAGCCCAGTTCTTATAGTCGTTTTTGTCCAGCTGGAACAAAGCACTATACCTTTTCCTTTTGAGAAATTCAGAATGGTCCTTGTAAGACTGACGGGCATCCTTATAGACGCGAAAACAATCGTTCTTCTTGTCATCGTCTTTATAATAACCCTTGCCCTTCCATTCAGAAGTTACCTTGATCCCAAAATGGTTATTGGCATATTTAGCCAGACTGCCATTCCCGCTACCAGATTCCAGAATACCCTGGGCCAGGGTAATACTGGCCGGAATACCATAGGTATTCATTTCTTCAACAGCCACACCTTTAAAAGCATCTATATAGCTTAGTGTCGTATAACTTAAAGCATCTGGATTGGCTTTCTTCGCCTGTTTCTCAATCTGGCGGTTGTTCCGGCTATATTTCCTGGAGGAGCAGGCCGTAAAAAATAAAAGCAGTATTGGAAGCAGCAGTCTGTAGTTCATTCAATTAATTGTCCGGGTTATGTACGGTTTGTTTCGTTACTTTTCCAGCTAAGGAAGGGATCGGGAATACAGCCTCTAAATATTGCTGCGGCCTTTGGTCGTACTTAAACAGCTCATATTTTTTGATCAGCCCAATCACTTGAGACGACCAGCTTCTGCTGCGCGCATAACCTCCCTTTTGTATACCTTTTGCCCATCCGACATAATCGGACTCATCAAATTTATCGAAAAGACGGCTAAAAGAAGCCTTGCTTTCCAAAAATTCTACAAAATGATTGTAAGAGTCCTGAACCGAGGGATAGTCTTTATAGGCAGAACGGATCTCCTTACTGGAATTCTGGCCCTTTACACCGAAATGGTTGTTGAGGTAGCGGGCGATTTTACTGGTCCCGGAGGCCGATTCGTGGATGGCCACCGCAAGGATCACACTGGCCGGGATATGGGAAGCTCTCATGAGTTCCTGTGCATGATCCACATTTTCATTAATATAATCAAGAGTCGTTTGGGCTTTGGAGGCCGTAAATGTAAACAGGAGAGCGGTCCAGATGTACATTAGCTTTTTAATCATATTTTTTTTCTTATGATGAATAATCCGTCGCGGACGGGTAAGATCAGTTTCTCCACCCTCGCGTCATTGGCAACCTTATCATTAAATGTAGTAATATTTTTCGTGTCTTTATCTTGTTGATTACTAAGTACTTTTCCACTCCACAGCACATTGTCCACAATAATAAGCCCTCCCGGCCTGATTCTGTCGAACACCAGATCATAGTAAGTACCATTGTTTTTTTTGTCCGCATCGATGAAAACAAGGTCAAAAACCTCGTTTAAGTCCTGCAAGGTCTTCGTCGCATCACCCAGAATATATCTAATCTGTTCATCGTAAGGAGATTGTGCAAAACTTTTTCTCACCATGTCTTCCAGCTCCACATTAATGTCCAGCGTATACAGGATTCCGTCGGCACTCAAACCCTCCGCAAGGCACAAGGTTGCATAACCAGTAAAGGTCCCGATCTCGAGTATCCTTTTCGGTGCAGTGAGTTTACTCAGCATGCTGAGCACCCGGCCCTGATAATGGCCGGAAAGCATCCTTGGCATCAATACCTTTAAATTGGTTTCCCGGTCAATCTGCTGTAAAAGAGCGCTTTCTGGTTCGCAATAGTCTAACAGTAAATTTTGCAGGTCTTCATTAATCATACTCATGTTGTCTTTATAAACGGTGCTCTTGCATAAAATATTGCAGGATGATGGTGGCTGCAATCGTATCGACTCTCTCTTTGTTCTTTCTGTCCTGCTTTTTCAAGCCACTCTGCATAATGGTTTCCTGTGCCAGTTTAGAGGTAAACCGCTCATCTATCCAATACTGGGGGATACCCGGAAAATTTTTCTTAAGGGTGGTTGAAAAACCTTTTACATGCTGTGCAGAATCCGAAGGAGAACCATCCAGTTGCTTGGGATCGCCCAATACAAAAGCCTCCACCTGTTCGGTCAGCAGGTATTTTTTTAAATAGTCGATCACGTCTTTGGGGTGTATGGTATCCAGTCCGGTTGCGATGATCTGCAGAGGATCAGTAACCGCAATGCCGATGCGTTTGGTGCCATAATCAAAGGCGATAATACGGGCCATAAATCAATATTTAAAACAGAATAAAAGATCAATTAATGGGCAAAGGTAAGGAATCTTCAGGCTAATCTGGTTATTGTTCATTTTCAGGAGCCCGCCTGGCGCCAGTATCTTGCCCCCGTATGGAGGGTAAAGATCACCGTCAGCAAGCCCGCGGTTACCCCTAACAGCAAAGCCAGAAAACCGGCACTAAAGCCATATTGACGAGGAATGCTGAACTCTGCAAGCAACAGAATCAGAAAGGCCACAGCGAGGGAAATCCCCCCGTTTATCCCCGCCATTTTAAACAGGAATTTTGTTTTCTGGAGATGATCAGGAATCAACAGGTCTGTTTTGCCCTTTTTATACAGATCAATTGTTTTTCTGGACAAGTCAAACGTAATGATAAAGGGCAGGAAGAGAACCATCGGCAATAAGAACCGCGCGAAACACTGTTCCCCCCTGAATAAATAAACCGCCCCCTGAGTCCTGAAGGCGAAGTAGGGAATACAGGTATTGAAGAAAACATTCGGCAGGAAATAAATGATCAGGTTCCTGCGTACAAATTTATTAATGAACATACAATTATAGTAAAACTCCTTCCAGCGTGGTTGCCTCTTTTAAAATCAATAAAGCCTGGTCTTTAATTGCTGCAGCCTCCTGCGGGCTCAGGAAAGCCGTATTGGAGCAAAAGCTAAAATCCATTTCTCCTTTAAAGGTGCTGACCACCAGCGTATTCGGGTTTCTCCAGGGAAAACCCACATTAGGACTGTAAATCGCTTCCAGTTCAAAGGAGCTATAGGATTCGGGAATGCCCAGCCTGCCCATGTTAGAGAAAGTAAAATCATGCGTACCATCCGTTGACCTCAGGTACCTGACCATTTTGGGTACTGATGCATGAAAATATTCGCTCATGAACAGCAGTTCATGGACCTTCATGGCCGATATTTTAGAGTCCAGATCTTCTTTCAGCTGCTGTGCTTTTGCCAGGAAGCCAAATTTCGTGCCTTTTTCTACAGAAAGCTCGGCAATAGGCGCAAAGGCAAACATATGGTCCTCTTTGATCTCCTTCACAAAGCGACGTACATCTACCGGGCAAATGACCTTGCCATGCGCAGAATCCCCTTTAACCTTATGAAAAGCCTCCAGGAAAGCCACAGATAAAGCCGAATGTAAGGTCACACCAGTCGCCTTACAGCCATCCATCAGTGCTGCGGTGCTTTGCTTATCCAGTTTCCAATGCAAAAGATATCCATTACCTGCCGGATGTTGTTTACGGGAAGACTTAAAGAGAAAGAATACGGAGGCCAGGACAGAAAATATCCGGGCTTTGAAAATTTTTGAAGGACTGCTGGAATACGATTCCGAAAGCAAAGCTGGAATCGAGTCAAAAGGCGGATAGCTGCCAATTTCCCGGTCCGGCTGATCCAGTAACTGCAAGACTTCTGTCATCAGGGCCACAAAAGTAGTTCCATCGCAAACGCAGTGCGGACAAACCAGGATCAGATCGGAAACCGAAACACCTTTAATCCAGACCACCCTGGCCAGGGGAAGATCCTTGTCGTCGAAAAGTGCAGACCACTCCCTTTCAGATTCCTGTTTCCAGTCTTCATCACTGTTGCGGTCGACCACTCTTACCGGAATCTCCGAAAGATGGTTGCTGGAGGTGAAATGAGGAATTCCTTTAGCATCCTCCTGGATCCTGGCCCGTAATAAAGGGTGTTTCTGTTGTACTTTTGCCAGTGCAGCACGAAGGTTCTCCAAAGAAAAACTTCCCCTGATTTTAACGGCAAAGACACAATTGAGCGGCGTTGCCGCATCCACATACATAATTCTTTCCCCAATGATCAGTCTTCTTCTCATAATTTATTTAAGCCTGGCCTATGGCCAGTTTTAGTTCAGTTATTATACTATCCCGGATGGCCAGTGCTTGTTCATAAGGAATAAAGCCCTCACTGGCAACTAAAGTAAAATCCATCCGTTCCCGGTAAGTCGATGTGATCAGGGTGGTGGTATTACCCAAAGGACCAATAACAGAAGGACTATAGATCCTTTCCAGGCTGAAGGCCTGATATTCATGTGGAATATTGATCCTGCCCAGATTAGAAAACATACAGTCGTTACTGGATTTACCATATTTGAGAAATTTAGTAAAATGTTTCAGCGAAGAATGGGATTCTTCCATCATCATGATCGTCTCATAAGGATCCAGCTTCGCCGTCTTTTTGTCAATATCTGCCTGCATTTTCCGGGCATTGTCAAAAAAGCCCGGTTCCTGTGCTGCAGAAACCACCATCATCAGCCCAAAAGCAAAGATATTGTCCTTTTTGATTTCCGGAGCGAAGCGCCGGATGTCGACAGGGCAGGAAATTTTGTTATTGAAAGCCCCTTTTCTAATGGCTTTAAAAGCATTTAGTACAGCCATGCACAGTGCCGTATTTACCGTTACCCCATGCTGTTTACAGCTGCGGATCAACTGCTCACCTAAAGCTTTATCGAGGCTCCAGTTCAGCATATAATCCCTTTTTCGTTCTACTGCTTTTTTGGGTAATGGAACCAGCCAGAGGACCAGACTCGCCACGCGGCCAATCAGTTTCGCTTTCAGAATCTTCTTCTTATTTCGAAGTACCTCTGCAGGAACAATGTCATTAAGACCTAAAATAGGCTTCTCTTTGCCGATTTGTGCCTCACCATTGTCGAGCAGCTGCAGGAGTTCGGCAAGAATGGACATGGCCGAACCACCATCACAAAGACAATGGTGGATCACCAGGATCAAATCCGAAAACTCGGATCCTTTGATCCAGACCAGCCTCATCAGTGGGCCTTTCCGGGTGTCAAACACTGTAGACCATTCCTGTACAGACTCTTGTATCCAGTCGTCCTCTCCGAGCCGGGTGCTGATCCTCACCGGAATGTCCCGTTGGGGTGCGCCCTCCTCCACAACAAACCAGGGCATTCCTTTCTCATCGTCTTCTACAAAGGCATTTAAAAGGGGGTATTTCTCCTGGAGTTTTTTTAGTGCATGTTGTAGTCCGGCCAAATGAACGTCCCCCCTGAGGCAAATCGGAATCACGGCATTAAAAGGTGCCGATCCATCACCATGCAACATGCGTTCTGCAAATAATAATCTTCTTTTCATGGGCCTCAGTTGATGCTTGCCAGTACTTGTTCAGCAGCAGCGAACTCTTCCAGCAGTTCCACCGCTTTGTCATTCCCGCCTGCTGCAAGAAAAGTTTCCTTAATCTGCAAGGCTGCATTCCTGTACTGCGGATTTTCCAGCAGTTCGAGTACCGCATTTCTCAAGTCTTCAATACGGAGCCGCTTATAGCGGATCTTGATGCCGCAGCCCGCGTTTTCGATCAGTTTTGCGGTATGAAAATGGTCGTAGGCAATCGGTGTGATCAGCATGGGAAGCCCATTGATAAAGGTATCGTTCACCGTATTGAATCCGCCATGGCAAATCACTGCATCCATCATGGGCATCAGTTCAGACTGGGGCACAAAACTATGAACAATGAAATTGTCAGGCCATTTTTCAAAAATATCCGGGTTGGTGGCCGCAATAATGGTTAACGGGGCATTGGCAAAAGCATCAATCAGTTTCTGGAAAAACGCTGCGCGGATATCCACCAGCAAGGTCCCCAGAGATACAAAAACCTTAGGCCCTTTTGCATTTTTCAAACGCTCCCAATCAAAGGCAGCCTGATTTGGACGGCCCTTAACCGGGCCAACAAATTTCATATGCGGCATCGGATCTTCAATGCCGGCAAATTTCTGAGAGGTGAAAACCAGGTTCATCTTATGCGAATGAATGACGATTTCATCCCCGTATACACCAAATTCCCTTTGCAGGCCTTTAATCAGGTTTTCCTGCCATTCAAATATTTTAGGGGCACTGGTTGCGGTATCACCCATCACATCCGGCGGGACAGGAGTCGTCGTTACACAAGGAATACCTTTAATATGCGCACACAGGGCACCCGCAAAAGTGATACAGTCGTTTACAATGACATCAGGCCTCCAGTTATCCACCGCTTTACTCAAAGCACTCATCATGATGCGGGCAATGGGCACATAAGTCTCTTCCAGGGCCAGCTTCATCACCTCAGGTCCGGAGCAGGATGGCCCGTCATCCTGGCGGTTTAAGATTTGCTGAAGCTCCTGCTGATGGGCTTTTAAATCTTCTTCCGGGTAAATATATTCTCCTCCCTGCGGGATATGATGAGCCGCTAAGGGCGTTACCCCAATCCATTTTACTTCATGTCCGCGGGCAATCAAACTGGACCCTATACTTAATGTAGGGCTGATGTGTCCAAAAAAAGGAGGTACTGCAAATAAAAATCTTGACATAATTTCTTTGTTAAATAGGGTAGACGAGTTCGGCCTGCTGCACCAGCAGGTCTGCGGCACCATGGGTTCCCCCGGCTGCAGCAAAGGATGCGCTGATTTGCCGGGCGGCTGTTTTGTACTGATCGTTGCTCAATATCTCCTCGGTAGCCTCTTTCAGGTGAGGGGCTTTAAAGCGGTTAAAATTTAAACGTAAACCAGCACCCACCCGAACAACACGGCCAGCCACATGGCTCTGGTCATAAGCAATCGGGATCACCACCATAGGAAGTCCCTGGGTCAGGGTTTCGCAAACCGTGTTGTGGCCACCATGGCAAATCACCGCATCCAGATGAGGCAGCAGTTCGAGCTGAGGAATGTTCCGCTGCACAATGAAATTTTCCGGCCAGGCCTCAAACAAGTCCGGGTCTGAAACCACGATGACCGTTAAAGGCTGATCAGAAAAGGCTTCCACCACTTTTTCAAAGAAAGCTTTCTTGTGCTCATGATCGAAAGTGGTACCTATGCTGACCAGTATTTTAGGCTGTGCTTTAATCTGCTCCAGCCTGCTCCAGTCAAATGCAGGCGTGTTATCCATTCTTTTGTGGATCACAGGCCCGGTAAAACGATAATTGGAGGGGAGCTCCATTTCTCCAAAAAATGCCTTGGACGTTAAAACCAGTGTCAGCAGATCAGAACAAGCTACGCTTTGCTCCAGCTCCAGTCCAAGCGCTTTTTGAAGGCCTATGATCTGGTTATTTTCCCATTCGTGGATCTTCGGCAGCTCGTCCATCACTTTGAGCGCGGCAGGAGCAGTCACTGATGTGGCATAAGGGATTTTTCTCTGCAGGGCAGCGACTGCTCCTGCAAACATCTGGTGGTCGGTGATCACCAGGTCAGGGCGATACTGGTCCAACAGGCTGCAAATCCCCTCATAACTGTGGCGGTTCAGGGGAATCAGAACTTCCTCATAAAGAAACTTAATGCTGTCTATGCCGTACACGATCTTTTTGGTGATGATGTCCAGGTATTTTTCACTTTCCTGTTTCTGCTGGTCATCTTCTGCATAGCTGATCCATAAAAGCTTTCCGCCTTCGGGAAGCCTTTTAGACAGGGCAGCATCCAGGCTGATCCAGGCCACTTCATGGCCCTGCTGTAACAATACAGCACCTATACTCAGTGTCGGATTAATGTGGCCGGTTAAAGGCGGCACTATAAAAGCAAATCTTGCCATAAGTTCTATTCATTTTTAAAAAATACAGACATCCGGGTTCCAACACTGACCGGATCCTGGATGGGAATATTATGGTCGCCAGCAATCTCCTCCAAAACACAAAAACCAATTTGTTCCTGCAAGCGCTTTCCTGCTCCAAGGCAATTGGAGGCCGAGCCATACAACAGCAAGGTCTGCTGCGAAATGCCCGAGAGTGCTGCGGTTTGGAAAAAATCCCGTTCCGCCAGCATATCACTTTTAATGCTGGTCTGGTGGAACAGGTATTCGTACATCCGGTGGTTGCGTTCCATTTGCCTTTTGCCCATTTTTACCTTCGTGGTGTCGGTAAAATTCTGCACATAATGCTCCAGGAACTCCCTGCTGTAATCGTCAATAATATCTCTTGTTTTATCGTCATTGGGATCCGGGGCTTCAATCACGGCAAGCCGGCCAATCACTTCAGGAAAACGCAGCGCCATTTTTAAAGCGATGAGCCCCCCAAAACTATACCCGGCAAGATGCACCTTAGAAAGACCAAGGCTCTTCATCAGTGCCAGCAGGTCATTGGTCATACTGTCCAGATCATAGCCCTCAGCGGTCCTTTCGCTTAGCCCATGACTTTTCAGGTCATACATTACCACATGGAAATGCTGGGCAAGTAAAGGAGCAATATTAAAATAATACACAGAAAGGTTGCTGAACATGCCATGCACCAGCAAGACCGTTTCGGCAGCCCCTTTGTTCAGCTCCTGGATATGGACTTCCCGGTTGTTGATGTTTAGGATTGGCATTGCTCTATATAATCGACAATGGTGCCGAGCTTCAGGTTGATCAATTCGTCCAGGTCCATGTTAGACAACCATCCGGTAAAATCGATCTGATCCCCGAAGTGTGCTTTTATTTTCTCAGAAAAGGAAACGATCTCTATGCTGTCCATTTCCAGGTCCTTGGTAAAGGAACTCTCCATAGAAATGTCCATTTCTTCTGCAAATTCTTCCCCGATCACCTCGGTAATAAATTGCTTCATCAAATCAAAGATTTCGCTGCTGTTCAGTTTTGCTGTTGATACTATTGTGTCCATCCGATGATATAATTTTTATGTTTTATAGTGTATATGAAAATGTCGTTGATCCGGAGTTCTTCTCCTCTGATCTCTTCAATGGTATAGGCCTTTGGATTTCCCTGCAGCCCTTTGCCCAGGTATTTTCCATAAGCCTCTTTGGCTACCCAGAACCGGGTGGCCCATTCATTTTTTTCTTTGCCGGCAAGCAGAGCCTGTTCTGATTCAGAAAAGACCATTTCATAAAAGCCCTGGCTCCGTTCTTCAATTTGTTCTATGTCTATGCCCACGGAGCTGTTGTACCTGGCGATGCCCACAGCATCTGTTCCTTTATGTGCAATAGAAATCTGGATGCCTTCTGTTCCGGGGCCGGTTACATAAGGCTTGCGGACCTCGTCAGAACCTATTTCCAGTTCAATGGGGTAGCAGGCCTGCTGTTTTTCCAGGTTCAGGAGATTTCTTACCGCATCTTTAACCGCCACCCGGCTGATCAGCCATTCCTTTCTTTTATTTGGCAATAAGGAAGTATGGTGTTTTTTCTCTGCCTGGTTGAAATAACGCTTTAAAATAAAATCCCAGGAAACCACACGGCTATAGGCCTGATGGAACATAAAAACTCCAGGCGCAATTTCTTCAGAAAGACGGTTGTGCAGGGGCGACATGGAAACCCGCCATAAGGCCTCATCAATCTCCAGCCTTCGGTTCTGCCAGCCGGTAATAACGGCCCAGACCTGCTCATTTCTTTTGATCACGAAATTTCCGGTGGCAAACTCATCGTTCAGTTCAGTGAGCTGGCAGGTGCATTCAAAAAGGCCTTGCTGATCGGAGAGATCCCCAAAGAATTCGATCTCCTGTATTTTTACCGGAAAGGCTATGCGGTCTTTCTGGAGGGTGAGCTGCAGCCATAAACCAAAAAGCTGTCCGGCATTGTCCAGTAAAGAACCTTTACCCGCGGCTCCTTCAATCATCCCGGTAATGCCTTTTTCGCCAACGGCAACTAGGCTTCGTATTCCCTGGTAGCCCGGACCATGGAACATATGCTCCTCATAGATCTGCTCCGGGGTTCTTTTGATGTTCAGGTTCCGGCCGATATCAAACCTTAGCGTTGGAATTTCCGCGTGCTGCGCAGAAAGTAAAACCTCAGCCTGTGCAAAACGCTCCAGCCGGAGCGAGGCCAGTTCCTGGCTCTTCCATTCGCCAAGAACCCTCTCCTGGAAAGGCTTGGCCACATTCATCCATTGAAAAACCTGGATGTTCTGAATCTTGGAAACTCTTTCTCCCGGCGATTGTTCTGCTGCGATTTCTCCAAAAAGCTCAAAGATCATCGTCATTGGGATTACCGGATCCATATCTTCTACAACCGGCCATCCTTTGGGCTGCCGGAGCAAGGCATGGTCTGCCAGATATGGGCAGTTTTGCAAGTTCACATCCAGATCCCTAAAAAAAGGAACCCGGGGCGCTTGCGGAGTAACGGCGTAACGTGGTTGATCGGGCCTGTTTTGGAACAAGTGCAACATTTCAGACTGCAGGCCTATCATTTCCTGCATATTCTCCTGGAAGGCACGCATCACCGGATCGGCAACATCTTGCAAAAGGACCTCCTGCTGGTGTACCTTGCCGCCCGGTTGTAGAGCCAGCTTTTTAAGCGCAGCCATATGGCTGATCAGGGGCAGGCCCAGTTCCAGCCTGATTCCTTTTGCAGGACTGGCCGGATGTTCCGGATAACCCATAAAAGCCTGGTTGGCCAGCCTGCCTTCTACAAAAAGAGCCGCCACCACCCGCTGAAGCTGGGTCAGGCCAGAGCGGATCGGTACATTGGAAGAGATGGTGCTAAAGCTCCTGCCCTTTAAAGTATCGTCGATAAAACCAACCAGCCCGCCAGAACCGACCTGTATAAAAACCCTCGCGCCTTGTTCATATAAACGTTCGGTCAGTTCACGAAAACGTACCGGCTGGATCAGGTGTTCCACACTGAGCTGCCGGATGGCTTCAAAGCCTTCCGGATACACATCAAGAGTGGTGGCAGACCATAAAGGAATGCTTGTTTTTTTAAATTGCATCTGGTTCATGCCCTCCAGCATGGTCTCCAGTTTGTCTGCTACAAAAGGAGAGTGGAATCCGGACTGAAAAGGCAGGATCTGATGAAAGATCTGTCTGCTCTTTAAAACCGGTGCCAGCTCTTCCAGTGCCGTATTTGTTCCGCACAGGATGACCTGCTGCGGGCAATTGTCGTTAGAAAGGTAAAGGTTTTTGATATTGGAAAGCAGGTCTGCAACCTGTTCAGTTCCACAACCCAGGGCAATAAACCTGGAATCCTTAAGTTCAAAAGTTTCCGGGTTCAGGTACTGGAGCAACTGCAATACAGAAGATTCCTCCGTGAGTTCAGAAGACCTCGCAGCCAGCCATTCGCCCAAACTGTGTCCGGCGTTCATTGCAGGCATTATACCCAGCTGCTTCAATGCAGTATCCAGGATACGGCTTTTGTCTAATATTTTCAGCGCCTCGTCCAGTAAACCTTCTGTTTTGCTGATGTTTTGCTTTGAAAGGTTAAAATACGCAGCTACACTATCGATTTCTCCTCCCGCAAGGCCGTCCAGGCCAGGGAAAACAAAGGCAATTTTTCCACCATTGAGCAGTAAAGGTTCATTGGTATACCATATATCTTGTTTATTGCGCCAGGTCTTGTTCTTGGTGGCAATCTTCAGGGCTTTTTGCAAACGTTCCGGGCTGGGGTCAAAGACCGCGATGCGGAATGAACCTTCTCCGGGATGCTGATCCCCGGACTCCAGGGCCTTCAGTAAATCCTGATGACTCTGGCGGGCCAGTAACAACACTTTGTCTGTTTTCTGTGGTACAACAGGTGTTCCGTAACTTTGCAATACAGCATGGGCATTGATCCCGCCAAAGCCAAAAGCATTTACTCCCGCAATCCGGGGCAATCCGGAGTCTGCCCAGTTTTGAGCTTCCTGAACCGGTGTAAAACGAGTTTCTTTGATTTGTGCAGCAGGATTTCCGCAATGCAGTGTTGGAGGAATAATGCCATGATACAGCGCCAGTGTGGTTTTGATCAGACCTGCCATACCCGATGCAGGCATGGCATGCCCAATATTGGATTTCACAGAGCCTATCCCTGCTTTAGGTAAAGCAGGATCATTTCCGAAAAACTGCGCCAGGGTTTCCAGTTCTGTTTTATCGCCCAAAGGTGTGCCTGTACCATGTGCTTCAATATAACCTATATCTTTCGCGTCAACTCCAGCATGTTCCCAAGCCTGGGCCATGGCCTTGAGCTGTCCTTTCACAGAGGGACTCATCACACTGGTCCCGCTGCCGTCACTGCTTACACCAACCCCTTTAATCACAGCATAGATCCGGTCTCCGTCTTTCTCCGCATCCTCCAGCCGCTTCAATACAACAAAACCACAGCCTTCACCGATCAGTAAACCATCGGCACCGGCGTCGAATGGACTGATCCTTCCTTTTTGTGAAAGCGCACCCAGCTGTGTGAAAATACTCCAGAAGGCTGCATTCTGTCCCACATGCACTCCTCCGGCCACCACCATATTGCAGCGTTTGGTCCGGAGCTCCTGCAAGGCATGGTCTACGGCAATCAATGAACTGGCACAAGCCGCATCCAGGGTATAGGCTACGCCGCCCAGATTTAAACGGTTGGCCACCAAAGAAGCCACCAGGTTTGGAATTAATCCCATTGCCGTATCCGGACCAAAACGTCCTTTTCGGGCCTGGAATTCTTTTTTGACCTGTTCAATCTCTCCAGGGCTTAAATGGGGCAACAGGTCCCGGAGCACATGGGCAATCTGCTCGCCTGTCCGTACAATTTCAATAGCTCTGGTGGCACCAGGGCCGGTATAGTTTCCTTTACCAATGATGATTCCGGTCTGATCCAGGGCGCTGTTTTTTCTGAAAACACCCGCATCTTCCAGGGCCTTATGCACCAGGCTGATGGTGAGCAAATGGTCCGGCTCGGTACCTTCAACCGCTACAGGAAGGATGCCAAAGGCAGCCGGATCAAAGCTAAAGTCTGGAATAAAGCCCCCCCGGTTACAGTAAAACCGATCTACACCAGCCGTATCCGGATCAAAATGAACGGGATCAATCCGGTCTTCCGGAACAAGCTGCGTAGAGTCTACCTTATTTATAATGTTTTGCCAGAAGGCCTCTGCATCTGCCGCGCCGGGGAAGATGCAGGACATTCCAATGATGGCAACGTCTGTTCTGTTCATACTTACCAGTTGCTTCCCGCCATGATCAGTACCTGGCTTTCATTTCCATATTTCAATTCATTGACAAAGGTTTCCATTCCATCCTCCAGCGGGATCATAGAAATACCCCTCCGTTCATATTCCTTTTCCAGACTGGCCGAAACCATACCCGCACCTTTCCATGGCCCCCAGTTGATGGCCATCACCTTACCGCTGATCTTTTCTTTCAGCGCCCAGGCATACCTGTCCATCACACTGTTTGCTGCGGCATAATCGGTTTGCCCGCGGTTTCCATAAACCGATGCAATACTGGAAAAGAAAATAACAAACTGGGTTTCCGGGCGCAATTGCTCGGCCAGTACTCTTAAAGGTGTAACCTTGGTGTCAAATACCCGCTGGAAAGAATCCAGGGTTTTGCTGTGGAACAATTTATCTTCCAGTAAACCTGCACCATGGATAACCCCGTCTATGCGGTCATATTTCTGGTAAACCGTATGGATAAAGCTCCTCAGTCCTTCTTCATCCCGCAAATCAAGTGCGGTATAATCCACTACACAGCCACTTTGTTCCAGCGCTGTAAGGGTTTGCAGGATCTGATTGTTTTTATAGATCCTCGAAGTTTCCTGTTCTATCTCTGCAGGTTTTCTGCTGTTGCCCTGCCGGATCAGAAAACTTCTGATCTCTTCTTTGCTTTCCAGGGCCGCATAGGCTTCCAGACCATTCTGGCGAGGATCAGGCGAACGGCCCACCAGGATATACCTGCATGGATGCTCCTGTGCAAAATGAAGCATCAGTTTTGACGTAATGCCCTGCGCACCGCCAAGCACCAGTACCACACCATCTTTATCCAGTTGAATCGGAGAATCTGCGGCATTGCCTGTAACCAGTTCAGAAGGAATAAGCTCCAGGATCTGTCTGTTGAGTCCATCATAAATGACCTCAGAAGGCGCATCCGGATGTAAGATTTCATTTAAAGTGATGCGGGCGATTTCTTCCACCTGCATTTTGGAGGTGAGGCTCACCAGTCTGCATTTGGTGTTTTCGTATTCCTTGTCCAGACTTTTGAATAGACCGGAGTAACCCTGGAAATGTCTTAAGGTACTGATGTCAGAACCTTCGTTCCAGTGGCCTTTCGTATCCGAGATTAAATACACCCATTTCAGTTCCTCTAAATCAATAGACTTGATCATGCCCAGATGGTCGATCAGGCTGTTCTTTTTTGGTGCAGAAAATAAGTTCAGCAGGATAATGCCCTGATACCCTTTTAAAGGGTCATTTAAGCCAACAATATCCACCACTGCACCATGTTGCTCAAATAGGGCTTTGATGGCGGGGGCTTGTGCACCCTGATCATCCGTTACTGCAAAGCGAAGACCGCGGAGCCCGGAAGGCTCTGCATTCAGGAGTTCGGAAGGAATCAGCTCAAAGCGGAGCCTCGACAAACTTTCCTTTTTAACGGAGGTCTCTTCAGATGACGTTGTGCCCGATTCTGTAATCCAGTCCACCAATCCGTTCAGGGTTTTAATACCCGCCAGCTGCTCCATGATGTTTTCGTCTGCATCTTCTCCCTGGTTAAAGCCAATTTTTTCTTTCAGTTCCCCAATGATCTCCATCCGTTTAATGGAGTCAATACTCAAATCAGCTTCCAAATCCAGGTCCAGGCCAAGCATATCCTGCGGATAACCTGTTTTTTCACTCACTATAGCCAATAGCACTCCGGTCAGGTCTTTTTTGCTGAAAGCCACCGTAGCCTTTGATTCAGCGGCCCCTGTCTGCTCCTGAGGACTGGCCTGTGCATGTTCTTTAATCCAGTTGACCAGGCCGTTCAGGGTTTTAATACCCGCCAGCTGCTCCATAAAAAGGTCTGCATTTTCGTCACCCGTATTAAAGCCACCCAGCGCGGTTCTTAAAGCACCGATGATTTCCATACGTTTAATGGAATCTATACTTAAATCTGCTTCCAGATCCATTTCCATGCCCAGCATTTCCTGCGGATAGCCGGTTTTATCGCTCACCACCTGCAGCAAGACCAGTTTAACATCCAGGCTTTTTGCGGGAGACGCAGGTTGTGCAGTTGCCGGCTGCGGAGCAGGGTTAGCAGTGGCCGGGCTTTGTCTTTGAGGCGATTCAATTTTATTGGTTGCCTGCTGGATTTGCGGTGCCTGCTGAAAGAAAGCAGGTTGGCCAGCCGAAGGATTCTGACCCAGGAAAGAGAGCATCACATCCCTTTGGGACTGGATCATCATCTTCATCGTGTTCAGGTATTCCTGCATCATTTGTTCGGCAGGATTCGATGGTATATATATCGTTTCTTTTTTAGGGGGAGTATCTTTCATCTTCAAAGGTTCTGTGATGGGTAATGCACCATAGGCAGGTAATTTTCCTGTAGAAGGAACAGCATGCTGTCCATCTACAATCCATACCGAGGTTTTTTTCTTGTACTGATCCGGCTGTTCAAGATCCAGCAAGCGAGCTTCGCGCCCTTCAAACAGTTTCTCCAGATGGACAGGACGGCCTGTGGCCATATAATCTGCAATGGTGCAAAGCAAATGTGTGATCTTATTGTGGCCATTGTCTTCTGCATGCAGTAACAATTCATCTTTACCTAAACAATTTTTAGCTAAGGCAGTTAAAACCTTGCCCGGGCCCACCTCTATAAAGATCCTGGCTCCGTCGGCATACATTTGCTGTACCTGCTCTACAAACTTTACAGGTTTTACCAGGTGTTCACACAGTCTTTGCTTCACCTCTTCCCCTTTTACCGGATACAGGCCGGCTGTGGTATTTGACCAAACCGGACGTTCCAGGGTATGGAAAGGAACTTTATCCAGCACTTCCTTATAGAGTTCTTTAGACCGGGCAACAATCGGACTGTGAAAAGCACAGGCCACTTCCAAACGCTTAAAAGAAAGTTTGGCTGTTTTCAGGGTCTCGCTCAGTTTTTCTATTGCAGGTGTTGTTCCTGCCAGGACCAGCTGTCCCGGCGAATTGAAATTGACCGCATATACATCCTGCAGTCCCTCAATAAATTTATAGATCTCTTCTTCTTTGCAGCTGACCGCGATCATGGCACCAGTATCTTCACCTTCTACGGCGTCCAGGATAGCCCTGGCCCTTTGTTCGCTCAGGTGGACCAGCTGGTCTGCGTCAAAAGCACCGGCAAAACATAAAGCCGGAAGTTCTCCGTAACTGTGTCCGGCCACCATATCTGGTTCTATACCCAGGTCTTTCAGGAAATTGGCCAAAGCCAGATCTACAATACCCAATAGCGGCTGGGCCATCCTGGTGTCTTTGATCCGTTCTTTTTGTGCTTTAAGGGCTGCATCGTTAAACACCGCATTTGGGAACAGCACTTGTTCATATGTGCTGTGGCCTTTTAATAAGCTGCGCATGGCTGGAAAGATCACAAAAAGATCTCTGGCCATATTGATCCGCTGGCTGCCTTGTCCTGGGAACATAAAGGCCACTTTGCCCTCCTTTTTGCGGGTGATATAGGTGTCCTTGCTTTCAACGCCAGATAAAGCCAGATCAATTTTCATGATCAGATCTTCATCCCGGTCGGCCACAATACTCAGCTGCACCGGCTTGCTGCTCGCCGTCGCCAGGCTAAAGGCAATGTCTTTTAAACTGATATTGTCATTTCCTTCCAGCAAGTTTTTTACTGCACTCAATTGTGCGCTGGCTTCTTCATAAGTGTTTCCTCTGAATACAAAAAGTTCTGATGGCCAGGATTTCAATACGGCTGAAGGCTTGGCTGCAGGACCGCTTTCGATCACTGCATGGAAATTGGTGCCGCCAAAACCAAAAGCACTGATGCCCGCATAGCGTTTTTCTTCCATCCACAAGCCTGCCTCTGTATGGAAAGCAAAAGGACTGGTGGCCGGATTATAATAACTGTTTGGATTTTTGAGGTGGATGGTCGGAGGTTTTACCCCGTGGTGCACCGCCAGGGTCGCTTTAATCAGGCCCGCCAGACCTGCAGCACATTTGGTATGCCCGATCTGTGTTTTTACAGAGCCCAGGTGGGTTTGACCAGCGAGGGCCCCGGATTGGTTCAGCATGTCGGTCAAAGCGCTGAGTTCTGTCTTATCACCCACTACTGTGCCTGTTCCATGAGCTTCTACCAGACCAAGTACCGCAGGAGAAATCCCTGCCTGATCATAGGCCCGGGCGAGGGCTTTCACCTGTCCGGATTTCCTTGGGGCAGTAAGGCCCAGACTTTTTCCATCACTGGAACCACCAATGCCCTGTATCACTGCATATATTTTATCGCCATCCCGGACGGCATCTTCTTCGCGTTTCAAGACCAGCATAGCTACCCCTTCACCAAGGGCAATTCCATCTGCCTCTGCATCAAAAGTCGCACATCTGCCCTTACGGGAGAGTGCATGTGTACTGGAAAACATCAGGTAATCGTTAATTCCGTTGTGCAGGTCTGCTCCACCCGCCAGCACCATATCTGATTTCTCTAAAAACAATTCCTGGCAGGCCAGGTCAAGGGCGGCCAGTGAGGAGGCGCAGGCGGCATCAACCGTAAAGTTTCTTCCACCCAGATTCAAACGGTTGGTGATGCGCCCCGAAATGACATTGGCTAAAATCCCGGGAAAGGAATCTTCCGTTGTTTTGGGAAGGGCAGCATCCAGCTCTTCGGGCATTTCTCCAAAGACCTGTTTGTAAAATCCTCTGAAGCTATAACTGTTGGCCAGGTCGTTTCCGCCTTCTGCACCAATGATCACCGATACGTTCTCCGCATTGAAATTCCCGTCTGTATAGCCTGCGTTTTCCATGGCCTGCCTGGCCACCATTAAACTCAGGAGTTGTGTGGGTTCTATCGCAGCCAAAGACTGCGGCGGGATACCATATTCCAGGGGATCAAAATCTATTTTAGGAATAAATCCGCCCCATTTGGAATGAGACATATCGCCAGCAGTGGATTCCGGATTGTAATACAGCTGCTTGTTCCAGCGTTCATCAGGCACTTCAGTTACGGCATCCTGTCCCAATACAATATTCCTCCAGTATTCTTCTATGTTTTTTGCACCCGGGAAAATACAGGCCATGCCCACGATAGCAACATGGAGGGATTTCTCTTTGGCTTCGGGAGGTGCGGGAAGCAAAGCTTCCTTTATATAGGTATAGTTTCCTTCCGCTACATCTTTGTGCAGGTCAAGGATAGAAATTACTTTGTTCCACATGGCGGCCACCTGGCCAATCATGTACATGCCCAGGTTTAACTGGTCTTGGTCATCAATAGCCACCAGCTGGTCGCCCTGACGTTCAATCCCCTTAGCGGCAATACGCAGACGACCCACATTTAGGGTTTCCAGCTTGGCCCAGATTTCTTTTTTATCCAGGCCGGCTTTCAGGAGCCGCTGTTTCTCTTCATTAAAGAACAGGGCAAAATTTGAATTCAGGCAACGGGTTTCATGGCCCGGTGCGGTTTCCAGCAATACGGTATCATCAGATTGACAAGCCTGTTCCTGGAACTGCTCCCGGATAGCCCCGGTCTGAACAGCTTCTTTGGTATATAAGTAAGCAGTACCCATCAATACGCCTACCTTTACCCCTTTAGCGGCGATAGAAGCAGATAGAACCGCTACAAAAGCAGAGGACAAAGCATCGTGGATACCGCCAGCAAAGAAAACACTGATTTCTTCGGGTTTATCCTCCTGAAGCAGCCTTTCAATTTGCTTTTCCCAGAGTACCATACTAGACAATGGCCCTACATGGCCCCCGCATTCGCGGCCTTCAAATACAAACCTCCGGGCCCCCTCTTTCAGGAACATGTCCAGCAGTGATACCGAAGGCACATGAAGGAACGTTTTGATGCCTAATTTTTCCAGAGGTTTAGCCTGGGAAGGTCTGCCACCGGCAATCAGGACCACCGGTGGCATTTCTGCTTTAATATATTCCAGTTGTTCTTCGCGTAATTCCGCCGGGGCAAATCCCAGGATGCCTACACCCCAGGGACGGTTGCCTGAACGTTGTTTGGTTTCGCGGATCAGTTCTTTGGCCTGCTGGCCCTTGAGTAAAGACAAGGCAATAAAAGGCAAGGCGCCCGCTTCTCCCACGGCCTGGGCAAAAGGGGCAACATCACTTACCCGGGTCATTGGACCTTGTGCAATAGGGTAGGTAATCTGAAGATCCTGTGCCAGGGCATTATCAGGACGGATCACATTTAAGGATTTGGCCTGGTTCAGGTGACCGTAGATGGCCTCCTTAAATCCAAAAACCATTTTATCGAGCTTTCCATAACGCGCTGCCAGATCTATGGCCAGTGCAATGTCCTGTCCCATTGGAAGGTAGCTTTTCTCCAGGTCAAAATCGTTAAAATAAGTGCTGAGCGTTCCTTCAGACAGCTCCTCTGGCAGCGCAGGAGAATTTGGACGTGCCAGTACCCTGTAACGGCCGATCAGTTTGGTTTCGTTACCATTGAGTTTTTCGCAAACCAGTTTGATGGCAGCCGGAGCTGTACACTCCGGAAACAAGACCAGCTGACTGTCCAGTACCACGCCTGCGGCCCCGCAAGCCACCAATGCGGCGGCAGTATGGCTACCCACGCCTCCCTGAACATATACCGGGACATCCTTAATTTCCTGGATGACCCGCTGGAACAATATATAAGAAGATTCATAGCCCACCAGGCCTGCTCCTTCGTTGCCTTTTACGATGATTCCATCCGCCTTTTCTGCCTGGGCATTTCGGGCTTCTTCCAGATTGTGCACCTGGTAAAACAATTTAGTGTCTTTTTGCCTGGAGATGTTCAGACCATAAGGTGCAATAACCAGCTGTATTTGAGCGGGTAAATTTAAACCTTTAAGATCAGCACTGCCGAAACAGACACCAAAACCTGCAGAAGATGTTGCAGCCAGCTGTTCCAGGGCCTCCTGGGCCAGTTCCAGGTTTCTACCCAAATGAAGAACGGGAAAAGCACCTGCCTTTTCAAGAGCAAGTACAAGTGATAGATCCGGTTTTTCAAAGGGCGTTATTCCGATTATCAATGGGGTTTTCATGAGTAGGGAGGATTTTGTAGGGTTTTAAGGTATTTTATAGGGATTTTTAGACCAATATTTCAAAGGTGTTGCGTTTTTTCTGGCGAAAAACATCAGGATTTTTTATAAAAACACCTTAACGTTGAAAAAAAAACAGGCCGTGTTAAATAATTGTTACCAAATTTTTAGAAAAACAGTTAATCGTGTTTGTCCTGTGCTTTTATAATAACAAAATTAGGAATCAAAAAAGGGATAACCTTTTTTTCTGGCATAATGAACAAAAAGAATAAAGCAGGTTTTAGTCACCAAGGCGGGACAGGTCTTTAAATGGAGCAAATCAAGGTAGAGCTGAAATATCTTAAAAAATCACTATTTTGCACCCAATGCAATTCAAAGAGATTACCGGACAAGAAGCCATAAAAGAACAGTTGTTGCAAACTGTTGCAGAGAACAGGGTGAGCCATGCACAGCTCTTTCTTTCCTGCGATGGCAGTGGGGCATTGCCATTGGCCATTGCCTATGCACAATACATCAATTGCCTGGATAAAACCCCGACAGACAGTTGCGGAGTATGCTCTTCCTGCAGAAAATATGAGCGTTACATCCATCCCGATCTTCACTTTTCTTATCCTTTCTTTGCCTCAAAAGACGTTAAAATAGCAGTTGATGTTCTGGACGAATGGAGAAGCATGCTGCTTGAAGATCCCTATTTTGACCTCGACATCTGGCGTTCCAAACTGAATGCAGAGAACAAACAGGCCAATATCAATATTGCCGAATGTCACGACATCATCAAAAAATTAAGTTATAAAGCTTTCGAAGGGGAAACAAAAGTGCTGATCATGTGGCTTCCCGAGTTTTTGGATAAAGAAGGAAATTCCCTGCTTAAAATTATTGAGGAACCACCTAAAAACACCTTATTTATCCTGGTGGCCAATAATCAGGAACAAATTTTGTCTACCCTGCTGTCCAGAACCCAAATTGTAAAAATCCCTAAATTACCAGATGAGACCATTGAGAATTACCTGGTGGAACAACACGGACTGAGCCAGCAGCAGGCTACTGAATATAGTTTCCTGGCCGATGGGAATTTAATAGAGGCCAAATTGCTGGTGGAGCATACCCAAAACGATCATGCCGATAAATTTGCGGAGTGGCTGCGGATGGGTTATGGAAACCGGGTACTGGACCTGATCGGTTTTACAGAGCAGGCCGCAGGCTGGGGAAGGGAAAACCAAAAGAATTTCCTGAAATACGGGATCAGCTTTCTCAGAGAATGCAGTTTGCTGCTGAGCGGGGCAGAAGATCTGGTGAAACTTCCGGCAAGGACCATGGACACTGCAAAAAAATTATCTGCGCATGTACTGAGTTTAAATATGGCTGAGGCCATCATTTCTGAACTCGAACTGGCGCATTACCATATAGAAAGGAATGCAAATCCTAAAATTCTGTTTTTAGATGTATCTTTACAGCTAGTCAAAATAATTAAGTTTAAAACGCTCCCGAAAGGGACTCAATATATATATAGTTAATATGGGATGTGGAAGTTGTTCGACGGGTGGCGGTTGTGCCCCTGCAGGCTGCAAAAGTAATGGCTCTTGCCTTACAGGTGGATGCGGCAAAATGGAAGTATACGATTGGCTGTCTAATTTGGACATGCCATCAAATTATGCTCCTTTCCCGGTTATCGAAGTTAAATTTAAAGGCGCAAGGAAAGAATTTTTCCTGAACAGCGACAATATATACCTGGAGATTGGCGAACTGATCGCCGTTGAAGGACCAACCGGAGGATACGATATCGGTCATGTTTCTTTGACCGGTGAACTGGTGAGGACGCAAATGAAACGTCGTAAAACCAATATGGACCAGGTGACCCGAAAAGTTTACCGCAAGGCAACAGAAGCCGATGTGGAGAAATGGAAGGTGGCCAAGGACATGGAATGGGAAACGATGCATAAGGCCCGTAAACTGGCCTTAGACCTCCGTTTATCGATGAAAATCAGTGACGTGGATTACCAGGGGGATAAGACCAAAGCGACTTTCTTCTATACCGCAGAAGGCCGTGTGGATTTCAGGGAACTGATTAAAAAGATGGCAGAAACCTTCAGGATCAGGATTGAAATGCGCCAGATCGGGATGCGTCAGGAAGCCGGAAGACTGGGCGGAATTGGCTCCTGCGGGCGCGAATTGTGCTGCTCTACCTGGCTGACCAATTTTAAAACAGTATCTACAGCTGCGGCCCGGTACCAAAACCTGTCTCTCAATACCTTAAAACTTGCCGGCCAGTGTGGGAAGCTGAAATGCTGCCTGAACTATGAACTGGATACTTACCTGGATGCCCTAAAAGACATTCCGGATAGAATTGACAGTTTGCATACGGAGGTTGGTGTGGCACGTCACCAGAAAACAGACATCTTTAAAAAGGTGATGTGGTTCAGTTATGCCAATCAGGAAGACTGGATTCCCTTAAAAGTAGATCGTGTAAAAGAGATCATGGCCATGAATAAAAAAGGCCAGAAACCAGTTAATTTAAAAGAAGAGGCTGTTTTCCTGGCTACGGCAGCGGTGGTTGAAAAGGTACACGATTATGAAAATGTGGTTGGACAGGATAGCCTGACCCGTTTGGACGAGAAGAGAAAACAAGGCAACCGCCAGAAAAACGGTGGCCAGAGAAACAATAACAACAACAGACCGGAAAAAGCCGGACGTCCTGTGCAACAGCAGCAGGCAAAAAATAAACCTGAACAAGGCAAGAAACCAGAGCAGGGCAAGAAACCCGAACAAGGTAAAAAGCCAGACCAGGTTAAAAAACAAGAGAACAGAAGACCGGAACAGCCTAAAAAGGCACCGGGAGAAGCTCAAAGACCAGCTAAAGTACCTGCAGATCCAGCAGCAGCAGGGCAAGCTCCGGTTGCAACAGGTCAGCCTTCTGCGAGCAGGAACAGGAATAGAAATAACCGCAGACGTAACAAGCCCTCATCGGATAAACCTAAAAATGAAGCAGAATAAATCCCTGGTTTTTTCTTTATGGAGTATTGCTTTACTCGCGGTCGTTTTATGGAGCGGTTGCACCACCAATAATGTCACCGACCTGAATGTGTCTATGGATCAGCACAGGTGGAGTTATATCAATAAGGTAAGTGCAACCGTAGACATTAAGGATCCTGCAAAAGCCTATAATATTTTTTTCAGACTGCGTCATACGGCAGATTACAGGTATTCTAATATTTATATCTTATTTCACCTTAAACCAGCCGGGGGTAAAAAAGTAACCCGGAGATATGGCTTTAAACTGGCCCAGTCAGACGGGCAATGGCTCGGCTCAGGTTCGGGCAATTTGTTTACCTATACCTTTCCTTTGCTGACCCAATATCGTTTCCCGGCTGCGGGAAAATATGAACTGGTGATTGAGCAGAACATGAGGGACAATCCTTTGCAGGAGGTCAGTGATGCGGGGATCACCGTGAGCACTGTAGAGAGATAATTGGCTTAAAAATTTCTTTGTAATACATTGACCTGTGCTTGAGCTGGGTTATAGAACTTTTCACTTTTTAAAAGAAGTAAACAGGTTTTTAACACGCTTTATACTCGCTTTAAATACGCTTAAGAAGCGTGTTAAATTCTTATCTAAAACTTTTTAATTTCCATTTTGTTTATGTTAACAGACGAAGACCCTCTGGGAAGATGATATGTCGTTATTAACCAAATAGAATCTTATGGCAATTATTAAAAATGGAATCCTGGGTGGATTCAATGGTAAAGTAGGAACTGTTGTGGGTTATACCATGAACGGTAAAAATTGTATGCGCGGTTTACCGGAGCGTCTGGCTAAATACACAGAAGGCGAAATAAAAAACACCAGTAAATTTAAACTGGTACAGGATACACTTTCGATGATCCTTCCTTTTGTTCAGAATGGGTTTAAAAATTATTATACGCCAACAGGTGGAATGAGGGGTGCTTTATCTTACAACAGAAAGTTTGCTGTCGCGGGGGATGCACCTGATTTTTATATCGATCCGGAAAAATTTATGGTTACTGGAGGTGATTTACCCGGGGTTGAAGATGCCCAGTTTGTATTGGAAAGCCCCAAGGTCCTTAGGGTACATTGGGATGCGGCAACCCCTGCCGGAGGAAATGCTTATGACCAGGCTATGCTGCTCGCAATTGACCTTAAGGAGCAGCAGGCAGTTTATGTGAATATCGGGGCATTTAGAAGCGCCGGAACAGAAGTTGTTAAATTGAAGGATAAGTTGGTTGGCCAATCTCTGCACATCTACCTTGGCTTTGTGGCGAAGGACAGGTCAAGGCAATCCAGTAGTCAGTATTTGGGTGTACTGGATCAGTAGGTTTTTTTGAGAACGAAAAATCCGTCTGCTCAATTACTTCCTTAAATATATAATCGTTGATTGTTTCTCTATTATTTCTGTTGTTTAATTAATGTGTAAATGGTAATATTTTAAATTACAATATATACATTGGTCTCCTTAACCAATTAAAAACAGTTTAAAATGGGAGATTATTTAGCAACAAGAATTTTTCTGGAATTCTCTGCTGATATTGTGTCTGTTGACGCAATACAAACAGTTGCAGGCACGTCAAAAGATAAGTTTGCATCTACAATTATTGGAAAGCCTGATCTTTTCAATTGTGAAGAGACCAATGGCAGGTATATATGGAAATTAAAGCCAGAAATCCTGGAGCAGCATTTATATCCTTTTTTGAAGGAATATTATAAGGATGCTTGTAAGGCCAACCCGAATTATTTAGAGGAGCACTGTAGGTCTATTTTATCTTTTCTGGAGAACTGGCCGGCTATTCCGGAACTGTTTCAGTTTCTGAGTGATAGCTTTAACCGTGTTTTTGGTCATGATAGGGTGGAGCATATGACATCTGTGGATGACAAAATGATTCCTGTACGGGCATCTGCTATACGGTTAACGATGGGAGAAAGGGTCTTTTATGAGGAGATCCATTCTTATCTCAAATTCTTTGAACAAACCCTTAGAGTGCATTACGATGATAATCCATTAAGTAGTTGTTTGGTTATTGATGTAAATTAGTAAATCAAGCATCTGATGATTTTATTGCTTGAAATTATTTTGTTTATAATAAATATAGAGGGGTTGGTAAAGAATTACAACAGCGGCATCAACTGTTCCAGTGCCATCCCTCTTGATCCTTTCAATAAAACCAGGCTATTTTTTACGGGATTCGCCTGTAAAAATTCACGGGCTTCCTGTGGGGTAGTAAAGAAATGTCCTTTGTATTTGTTTTTATAGGTGTAAAAATCTTTCCCTATAAAGACTAAGGTGTTTAATCCAGCTTGTTCTGCTTTTGCGGCGATCAGGTCATGTTGTTCAAGTGATTCCGGGCCCAGTTCAAACATATCACCTATAATGGCCACTTTATTTTCTGCAGACAGACCTTTTATATTGGTCAGGGCAGCAGACATACTGCTGGGATTGGCATTGTAAAAATCGCAGATAACCGTGTTGGACTCTGTTTTGGTGAGCTGTGAACGGTTGTTGCTTGGGAAATAATTGGCCAGGCCATTATTGATTGCTGCTGCATCGAGTTCAAAGAACTGACCGATGCAAATGGCAGCCAATATGTTTTCGAAATTATAGGCTCCTGTCAGGTTTGCTTTTACATTTTGCTGTTGTGTAGAGGCATCTAGTCCTATCCAGGTGATCTCTATGAAAGGATCTGCTTTAATTAAGGTGCCGGAAACAGCATTGTTGTATTGGTCTCCTGCTTCGGTGCCGTAGTAAATAATTTTATCCAGGCCTGCTGTGGCGCTCATCTCCATTAAATATAGATTGTTGTGGTTGATGAAGGCATAGCCATCATGTTGTTTCAGATAGGCATACAGTTCTGCCTTTCCTTTTTTAACGCCTTCAAATCCTCCAAATCCATCCAGATGCGCCATGCCTACATTGGTGATAAGTCCATGGGTAGGCTGGGACAGTGTGCATAAAAATTCAATTTCTTTCTGGTGGTTGGCACCCATTTCTATAACGGCAATTTCTGTTTCGTCATGGATAGAAAGCAGGGATAGCGGCACGCCAATATGGTTATTTAGATTGCCTTTGGTGGCAAAGGTTTTGTATTTCTGGCTGAGTACGGCATTGATCAATTCTTTAGTGGTGGTTTTTCCGTTACTACCGGTTAAGCCAATGACTGGTATGCTCAATTGCTGGCGGTGGTGTTTGGACAATTCCTGCAAGGTGGTCAAGACATCTTCTACTAAAATACATTGCGCATTGACCTGGTAGCTGGGGTTGTCTATAATGGCATAGGCGGCACCTTGTTCCAGCGCTTGTGCAGCAAAGGTATTGGCGTCAAAGTGTTCTCCCTTTAAGGCAAAAAACAGGCAGCCCCTGGTGATGTTCCTTGTGTCGGTAGAAATGGTTCTGTGTGTTAAATAGTGCTGATAAAGAGATTCGATATTTGACATGCGGGTTAAAAAGAATTGATTGTATAGGTAAAATTACATTATGGATCACAAACAAAAAATTATCTTTAGTATTTTGGAGTATATTTATTCTTATGAAGCATCTTTTTCTCTCTCTTTTACTGGCTGGCACAATGGTTTCAGTTCAGGCTCAAACCAAATCGCCCGATGATTTTTTAGGCTATAAACTGGGCAGTCATTTTACGCCGCATCAAAAAGTGGTGGATTATTTTAGGTATGTAGCTTCTGTACATAAGAATATAAAACTGATCTCTTACGGGAAGTCAAATGAAGGGAAAGAGCTGTTGGTCGCTGTAGTTTCTTCTGAAAATAATATAGGCAGACTGGAGGAAATCCGGAAAAATAACCTGCTGATGAGTAAGGCTGGCAAAAGGGATTTTGAACTGGCTAAACAGCCTGTGGTGCTTTGGCTGAGTTATAATGTGCACGGTAATGAAGCCAGTTCTACGGAAACTTCTATGAAGACCTTATATACTTTGGCCGAAGGTACTGCCGCAAATGTAAAGCAATGGCTGAGCAATACGGTGGTCATTATAGATCCTTGTTTGAACCCGGACGGACGGGACAGGTATGTGAATTTTTTTAATTCGGTAGTTGGGAGTGTTCCCAATGCGGATCCGGAAGCAAGGGAGCACATGGAACCCTGGCCAAGAGGGCGTTCAAACCATTATTATTTTGATTTAAACCGGGATTGGGCCTGGCAGACACAAATAGAAACGCAGCAGCGTTTGGCTTTGTACCAGAACTGGATGCCGGAAGTGCATGTAGATTTTCATGAACAGAGTTATAATGAACCATATTATTTTGCGCCGGCTGCAGAACCGGTTCATCAGGATATCAATTCCTGGCAAAGGGAGTTCCAGGTCATTGCGGGAAAAAACAATGCGAAGTATTTTGATCAGAATGGTTGGCAGTATTTTACCAAAGAGCGCTTTGATTTGTTGTATCCGTCCTATGGGGATACCTATCCTTTATATAATGGTGCGATTGGGATGACTTATGAACAGGGGGGGATTAATGCTGGTTTGGCTGTGGTGACTGTAGATAAAGATACCTTGACCCTGAAAGAAAGGATTGCGCATCATTTTACCACGAGTATGGCGACTTTGGAGTCGGTTTCTACGCATAAAGAAAGGTTGTTGACGGAATTTGCCGCTTATTTTGAGCGCTCGGTTGCTTCGCCTCCGGGCAATTACCAAAGCTATGTGGTGAAAGCGGATAATTTGCCAAGATTGAAAAAGCTGGCCAGATTGCTGGCTAAAAACCAAATTGAATTTTCTTTTGGGGGAACGCAGCAGTTGAGTGGGTTTAATTTTGAAACTCGTAAATCCGGGAGTTTTAAGTTGGAGCGAAATGATTTGGTGCTGAATTTGCATCAGCCAAAGGCGGTATTGGCGAGTGTATTGTTTGAGCCTTCTACGGTGGTGACGGATTCTAATACCTATGATATTACGGCCTGGGCATTGCCTTATGCTTATGGTTTAACGGCATATGCACTAAAGGAGCCGATAAAGGGAAGCTATGCAGATCTGGTTCAAGCGACGGTTGCGAGAAAAGTGGTGAAGGATCCTTATGCCTGGGCTTTTTCCTGGAATTCTGTGGAAGATGCGCAGGTGTTGATGGCTTTGCAGCGGTCTGGAATTAAAGTGCGGGTGGCTGAAGAAGCTTTTACTTCGGATGGTCAGAGCTATAAGCCAGGAACTTTATTGGTATACAGGAGAGAGAATGAGAAAATTTCCCCCCAGGTGAGTGCCCGGGTAGAGGCGATTGCGGATCAGTTTGGAGTGCCATTAAGATATGTAATGAGTGGTTTCGTAGATAAAGGAAGGGATTTTGGGTCTTCGGCTTATACGCTGTTGACAGTGCCCAAGGTTGGAATTGTTTCCGGGCCAGAAACCGCATCGCTTGCTGTTGGCGAGGTGTGGGCCTTTTTTGATCAGGAGTTAAAGTACCCGGTATCGATGATTGGTGTGCAGAATCTTAATGATCTGGATCTGAATAAGATCAATGTTCTGGTATTGCCTGATGGAAATTATCCAAAAGATCTGAATGAAAAATTGGGCGATTGGGTGGATAATGGAGGTAAGCTGATTTTGATGGAGGGAGCAATTGCTGCTTTTGCGGATAAAAAACCATTTGAGATTAAAAAGAAGGAAGAGGCGGTGAAAGTGGATAAGAAAAAACAGAACAGTTATAAGGATAGGGAAAAGGATGATTTTGAGGATGCAATTCCTGGTGCTATATATAAGGTTGGCCTGGATAAATCACATCCGATGAGTTGGGGATTGGATCATTATTATACATTAATGACTGAGGACAAAATTTATGAGCCGCTAACGGAGGGTTGGAATGTGGGGATGTTGAAGCCTGGAGGGTATGTTGCCGGGTTGGCAGGAAAGAATGTACAACGGAAACTGGAGAATGGATTGCTGTTCGGCGTGCAGCCGGTTGGCCGGGGAAGTGTAGTGTATTTGGGGAGTGATGTTTTGTTTAGATTGTTCTGGGAAAGTGGGAAACAACTTTTTGTTAATTCTGTTTTTTTGGTGAATTGAAAATATGATTTTTAGACGTCTGGTGGTGAATAAAAATTTTGTTTCAAGCCAAAAAAAAAGAATTAAATATTGATAAGGCGGCCTTTTTTTTAAAATTTGTTAAATAATGTTAAAAATTATTTGCGGGTGAAATTTTAAAGGGATATCTTTAATAATTATTATTCACCTAAATTTAAATTATTTATGAAAAAACTTATACTAAGTTTGTTCATGTTTCTAACTGTTGCTGGCTCGGCAATGGCTCAAGACAGAACAATCACTGGTACAGTGACTGGAAAAGACGATGGTCTACCGATTCCTGGAGTTAGCGTTAGAGTAAATGGAGGACAGGGCGGCACATTGACGAGCTCCGATGGAAAGTACAGCCTAAAAGTCCAAGGAAATGCAAAGGGACTGACCTTCACTTCAATCGGATTTGTTCCTCAAACAATTAATTTTACTTCTTCGAATGTTATCAATGTTGTTTTAACGGCAGATTCTAAAACACTTGGTGAAGTTGTTGTGACGGCCTTGGGTGTTTCAAGAGAAAAGAAAACTCTAGGATACTCATCTACACAGGTAAATTCGGAAGAATTGAATAGAGCAGCTCCAACGAACATTGTTTCTGGTTTACAAGGAAAAATGGCTGGTGTTGACATTTCGACAACCTCAGGTGCACCGGGCGGATCTAGTAAAGTGGTTTTACGTGGGTTTTCGTCCATTTCAGGAAATAATCAGCCGTTATATATTATTGATGGAGTTCCTGTAAGTAATAGCCGTCCTGGAGGAAGTTCCGTTGCGAATGGCATTGGTGATTTGACAGATAATTATGACTTTGGAAATGCCATGAATGATATCAATCCAAATGATGTAGAAAGTGTTAGTGTCTTAAAAGGTGCAGCAGCAAGTTCATTGTATGGGTCCAGAGCATCAAATGGGGTTATTTTGATTACGACCAAAAGGGGAAAATCAGGTGCACTTAAGATTGACTTTACCTCTTCTGCTGCCTTTACACAAGTTTCTATTGTTCCCCAAATTCAGGATCAATTTGGCCAAGGATGGTCTAAGCAAAATTGGATAGCTGAAAATGGTAGTTGGGGACCGAAGTTTGATGGGATGATTAGACCTTGGGGGTCTATTGTTGATGGAGACCAGCAAAAGAAGCCATTCGTTGCTTTAAAAAATAGTTTTAGAGATGCCTTCGATACTGGTAAGGAATTTTCAAATACACTAGCTTTTAGTGGAGGTAATGAATCGACTACTTTTCACCTTTCTTATGGAAATGTGTATAGCAACGGTATTTTACCAGGAGACAACGATACCTACAAAAGGAACTCCTTGAGTTTAAATGCATCATCAAAATATAAAAACTTAACAGTTAGCGGAGCCGCAAATTATATTGGAAAAAATACCAGAGCTGTTCAAACAGGTCAGGCAAATTCTGGTATCGGTTCTTCTTTTTATGAAGATATTCTTCAAATACCTGTTGATTATCCAATTACTGATTTTAAGGACTACAATAATAAGTTCTATAATGTAGATAACTATTTTACGCCATACGCGCAAAATCCTTATTATTCTGTTTATGAAAACGGTTCGCGCTTTAAAAGTGATCGATTTTATGGAAACGTGGATTTGAAACTCAAGGCAAGTGATTGGCTTACTTTCCAGTTCCAACAGGGAGCAGATTTGACCAATATTGGAGAGAAGATCTGGAATGCTAAAAACGCACCAAAACCAGATAGTTGGGCTGGGGGTGGAAATGATGAAGGATATACAAGACAGGCCAGCGTTGGTAATGTTATAGAGGGATCGGAAAGATATTTCGAGTATGATTCTAAATTGAATGCAATCCTTAGTAAAAAAATCAGTGATGATTTTAATATTGACGGGTTAGTAGGTATGACCTTTAATGACAGAGGATCAAGAACATTATACACTGGTGTTGAGAACTTAGCGATACCAGGCTTTTATAATATTAATAATACTGCAAATAAGCCGAATAGTGTAGAAACTGAAATCCATAGAAGGTTATTTGGCTTATATGCCTCTGCAACATTAGCATATAAAGAGTACGCATTCCTTACGTTGAATGCAAGGAATGATTGGAGTTCTACATTGCCTCAAGGTAAAAATAGCTACTTTTATCCTGGAGCAAACTTATCATTACTTGTATCTCAAATGACAGATCTTTCAAGTGCAAATATCAGTTTGCTTAAGCTGAGGGCTGCATATGGAAAAACAGGTAGTGATACAGATCCGTACAGAGTTTTAAACACATTGTCAAGCGCAAATATTCCGTTGGGTTTTGGTAATATAACCTTTCCCGTTGGAGGCGTTCCCGGATTTTCGATCAGTAATACTCTAAATAATGCAACTCTTAGGCCGGAAATTAGTTCGGAAACAGAGTTTGGTGGTGAGATCAGATTTTTTCATAACCGATTAGGTATAGATGTAAGTTATTATAATAAAGTTACAAACGATCAGATCCTTCCTATCGTTTCTTCTCCTTCAACAGGTTATACTTTCCGTATAGTTAACTTTGGTAAGGTGAGAAATAGGGGTATTGAGATTGCCTTAAGCGGTACACCAATTAAAACTAAAGATATTAGCTGGGATTTGGGTTATACCTTTACCAGAAACCGAAACGTAGTATTAGAATTGCCTGATGGACTGCAATCAGTAGATCTAAACTCTGCATATGATGCAAAATTCTTAGCAAAAGTTGGACAACCACTTGGAGTATTTGAGGCCCCTGTGCCGAAATATGATCCTCAAGGACATATTGTTGTAGCAAGTAATGGATTTCCTGTAGTAGCAGAGAACAATGGTAATTTTGGAACATCTCAACGTGACTTTATCATGGGATTAACCAATGCTTTTACTTATAAGAACTTTACGTTTGCTTTTACTCTAGATTACAAAAAAGGAGGAGTTTTCTATTCAGGTACTGCTGATTTGTTAAATTTTGTAGGTAATGATGTTAAGACGCTGTATAATGACAGAAGGACTATGATCATTCCAAATTCTGTTCAGCAATTGCCAAATGGTACGTATGTAGAGAATACTACCCCAATTACAGAGGGTAATATCAATGCGTTATATTACACAAGCCAGGGAAAGGCTCTTGCATATCAGAATAGAATTCTGGATAAAACCTTCTTAAAAGTTAGAGATATAACCTTAACTTATTCTTTACCTAAGCTTGTAGCTACAAAGATTGGAGCGAGCAAAGCTACAATTACAGCTTATGGAAGGAATTTAATTACCTGGTTGCCGAAAGGGAATAAAACAATTGATCCTGAGGTTTCCAACCTTGGAAATGACCTGGCAAGTGAGTTTGGTGAGTTTAGAACTGGTCCTTCCACAAGAAACTTTGGTCTTTCTTTGAACTTAACTTTTTAAGCGACTAATTATGAAAAAGATATTTAATTTTAATAACATAGCTATATTTTCCTTCTTGTTTCTTTCTGTAGGATGTAAGAAACAATTGGATATAAACACTAGCCCCAATAACCCTTCAATTGATGCGGCAACAGTTGAAACCTTATTCCCTGCTGCAGTAATGTCTAGTGCGGGGCGTATTGGAGGTGATTTGAGTATTACCGGAGGTATGTGGGCTCAATATTGGACCCAAAATAATAACTCCAGCCAATTTCGTACAATAGACGCTTATGAATTGGCCAATACATCACAATTTGTAAATCTGCCGTATACAGAGTTGTATGCAGGTGCATTGTTTGATTATAATCTAGGATTGTCCAAGGCTCTGGCTGCTAAAGAATGGCATTATTATTTAATGAATACGGTGATGAATGCTTATACTTTCCAGGTATTGGTAGATTTATATGATAAAGTTCCTTATAGTGAGGCATTCCAATCTTCAACCATTCTGCAACCGAAGTTTGACGATGGATATACTATATATACGTCTTTAATAGCTAAAATTGATGATGCTTTAACCAAAGATGTTACCTCAAGTCAATTAAGCGGAGATCAAAACAATACAGATTTTGTTTTCAATGGCAACATGGAATCATGGACGAAGTTTGCTAATACATTAAAACTAAAAATGTATTTGCGAATGATAAATGCTAAACCCGCAGAAGCTAAGGCAGGCATTGAAAAGCTGTATGCAGCTGGAGCAAAATTTTTGGATGTTCCGGCACAGGTTGGTAAATTTACAGATGTTCCTAATGGAAGTAATCCGTTTTACGAATACAACTTTAGAAGGTTAAATAGCCCAGATAATTTAAAAGCGAGTGTTACTTTTACAAGCTGGTTAGCTAAAAATGCAGATCCAAGGTCAGAGGCTTATTTTGCTTCTCCAAATCCTGTACCTTCCATAAACCAAGGAGATTACCTTGGAGGTGCTGCACACCCTGAATATAATGATGCTGTGAATGTTGTCGTTAAGCCAACTGACCCGGTTCCTCTTATAAGCTTGGCTGAATCTTATTTTATGCAAGCAGAGGCGCTTGAGCGTTATTTTGGAACGGGCTCTGGAGCTGCAATGTATAAAAAGGGACTCAGTGCAGCATTTGCTCAGGTTGGCCTTACAGATGCAGATATTCCGGCGACCTATGCATATCCAGCATCTTCAACGCTTGAGACAAATATAGAGGCTATTATTGTGCAGAAATGGGCTTCTCTTTTTGGATCACATGGATTAGAAGGCTTCTTTGAACAAAACCGTACTGGTTATCCTAGAATCAGTCCTGTTTACTCAACAGATGAGAGTTATATTCCTGGTCAAATTGTATATGCCCCTAATGGAGTAACTGGAGATGGTAATTTTCCTAGACGCTTTGTTTTTCCTGATAATGAGAAAAGCAGAAATTCAAATACTCCGGCTCAAGTTCCGATTACCACTAAGGTTTGGTGGGGTAAATAGTGTATCATTTAATTTCTAAGAAGAATATGAAAAAAAATATTTTAATAAATACTATACTAATGTCATTGTTAGTGGTATTTTCATTCTCCTGCAAAAAGGATGATGCAGTGGGCGGTACGAATGTGCAGAACTTGTCTGGGGACTGGTACGTAAAGGTGAATGGAGCTGGTAACTACGCCACTGCGTATACTTATAATACATCTGATAACTCCTCTACCCAAATGTGGATACAATCAACAGGAATTAAATCTGGGACAAAAGCTCTTGGAGTTAAAGGTAAGGTGAGTGTAAATGTAACTGGTCAAACATTTTCTGGAACTGGTATTACGAATGTTAACGCTGCTACAAGCACTGCTATTCCAACATTTGCGATCGCTAATGGTAAGATTGTTTCTAATGGAACGGTTGGTCCGCAGTCAAAAACACCAACCGATTTAATCTCTTTTGATCTTATTATTAGTGGTGTTACATATAAAATAGAAGGATATCATAAAACCGGTTTCCTAACAGATATTCCTTAATAGAATTGTTTTTTAAACAGCAGCGAATTTAAGGATTTAGCGTTGTTTAATTTTGAAGGGCGTTCCATTGAGAACGCCCTTCTTCGTTTGTATACTATGAAAGTATAGTACTTTTACGATTACTTCGTCTTTATTGTGGAATTCATTATTGGTCCTTTTACTTAGAGAATGTTTTATCGGAAGACAAAATTGAATACTTCACATTCTTGCAAGACTGGAGTTTCTACCCCCCCTCGTGCTAATACCTTTAAAAGAAGACTAGATTACAATTGATAAGCAAGAGCAGGTACTGAGATTTTAGAATTGGGTCTACTGTTAAATAGATAAGCCTAAACTATGGTAATGTATTACGAGAATGTTAAATAATGTTAAAAAATATTTGCGGGGGATAGAATAAACGAATATATTAGGCGATTATTATTCACCTAAATTTAAAAATTCATGAAAAAACTTCTACAAAGTTTGTTCGTGTGTATGCTCTTCGCAGTCTCTGCATTTGCTCAACAACGAACGATTACTGGTACAGTTACAGGAAAAGATGATGGACTACCATTACCTGGCGTAAGTGTAAAAGTTAAAGGCACCAAAATAGGTACCTTAACAGGATCAAATGGAGCATATTCATTAAATGTGCCGACCAGCTCAACTACATTAGAGTTTTCTTACATTGGCTATACCCCGATCTCTAGGGAAATTACAGGCGGTGTTATTGATGCCATATTAACAACTGATTCGAAAGGATTAAGTGAGGTTATTATAACAGGGTATGGTAGCCAGGAAAGAGGCAAATCTGCTATCGCTTCTACGGTTGTAAAGGCAAAGGATATAGAGAATATTCCTATTACGAACATCAACGATATATTACAGGGTAAGGCTGCTGGTGTATCAGTCATGAGTACATCTGGGCAGCCGGGTGCTTCTTCGGATGTCAGAATACGTGGAGTTGGATCAATATCTGCGTCTTCTTCGCCAATTTATGTAATTGATGGAATTATTATGGAGCGTGGCCAATTTGCAAAAGACCAGGCGGAAATTTCTAGTACAAACAGTAATGATGTATTGTCTAACATCAATCCAAATGATATTGAAAACGTAACTGTACTCAAGGATGCTTCTGCATTAGCAATGTACGGATCAAGAGGCGCTAATGGTGTAATTGTTATTACAACGAAAAGAGGCAAGGCTGGTGAATCAGTGGTTGATTTTACTGCCCAGGCCGGAACAATTAAACCAAGCTTTGGTAACTGGAAAATGATGTCTGGCGCTAAGACCTACGATTATGAACGAGCTGTGCTAAAACTCAATGGAACGAGCCAGGCAGATATTGATGCTGATTATCCTGCATCAATGCTGAATAAAACTTTTGATTGGGTTGATGCTGCATTCAAAAATGGAAAATCTCAAACTTACGATCTGTCTGTGCGTGGTGGAAATGAGAAAACAACTCATGCTCTTTCTGCAGGTTATTTCAAGCAGGATGGAACTGTTCCGAATTCGGCTTTTGAGCGATTTACTTCTAACCTTAGTGTAGACACAAAAGCAAAAGACTGGTTAAAAATGGGTTTGTCTTTTAATACTTCTTTTTCCAATCAAAGAAATGCAGATGACGGAGGATACTATTCAAGTCCAATTTTGAGTGCGCTTGTAAATAGCCCTTTACATGTCTATCCTTATAAAACTGATGGTTCTTTATTTACAGGACAAGAGGCCGATTACGGAGGTTTTACTGGTGATAACTTTTTATATTCGAATCGGTTAAATTATAATAAAGTAAAACAATTGAGAGGAATTGGTAAAGCATACGTTGAAGCAAAAATTACACCTTGGTTGAGTGCAAAACAGACCGTAGGTATTGATTTAATCCAAGCTGCGACCAAAACCTATTTTGATCCGACAACCGGGAACGGTATAGGAGGAACTCCTGCTACAAGCGGTCAACTGATTCAAAGTCAAAATAATGTATATACATTCACCTCTCAATCATCCCTTTTTGGTAGGTTTAATTTAGATGATAATCGTCATCAGTTCGATTACTTGGCATTAACAGAATACCAGAGATTTAATTCAACTTCGTTCTATGCAGATGGAAAAGGAAGTGCTGACGCTAAACTTCAAGAATTAGGCACTTTTGGAACACCAAATGGAGTTGGTGGCGGACAATCTGAATATTCTTTCTTATCTTATTTAGGACAGATAAACTATACCTATAATAACAAGTATTCTTTGACCTCTTCGATAAGAAGAGACGGATCATCTAAGTTCGGAGCCAATAATAGATATGCTACCTTTTATGCTGTTGGTGGATCTTGGAAGATTATAGAAGAAGAGTTTATGAAGAATCAGCATATTTTATCTGATCTGCGTTTACGTTCAAGTTATGGTACTTCGGGAGTTGCTAATTTCCCAGATAACGACAATTATCTTGCGCAGCAGTTATATACCTATTCTGGAATTACTTATGATGGTGTAGCAGGAAGCGCTCCGAATACTCCGGGAAATCCTGATTTAACCTGGGAAAAGAGTAAGCAATTTGATTTAGGGTTAGAAATGGCATTCTTAGGCAATAGATTTAGGGCAACGGTTGATTATTATAATAGAAAATCTAGTAATTTGCTACTAAAGGTGCCTGTTTCTAGAACAAGCGGGTTTTCTACGACCTTTAGAAATGTTGGGGCGGTTGTAAACAAAGGATTGGAGTTAAGCTTAAGTAGCGACAATTTTAAATCTCAGGATGGTTTTAACTGGACAACCGATTTTAATTTTTCTTATAATAAAAATGAAGTTACAGAACTGTTTAACAACCAAGATATTCCTGGGGGTAGCTTGGGAAGAACGACAGTTGGTCAGCCTCTTAATTCGTGGTTTCTACCAGTTTGGGCTGGCGTAGATCCTAAAAATGGGGACCCTCTTTGGTACCTTGCCGATGGAAAAACGACAACCAATAGTTATGCTACAGCCAGTAAAACGGAAAACAGAAAGTATGTCGGATCGTCTATTCCAAAATTCAACTTCGGTCTAAATAATACTTTTAGATATAAAGATTTTGATCTCTCGTTTTTTGTATATGCAATGACTGGGGCTAAAATATACGATCAAACGCTGTCCTATATTGATTCTGATGGAGCTCGTTGGGGATGGGCGTATTTTGAAGACGCCGACAAGGACTATTGGACAACTCCAGGTCAAAATGCAGCAAGGCCTAAACCAACATCAAGCGGGAACAAGAATTCTTCCAGCGCATCTACCCGTTGGATTGAAAAAGGAGATTATATCCGTTTAAGGAATGTAACTTTAGGTTATACGTTGCCAAAACAATTTGCTGAAAAACTTAAATTATCTTCGCTAAGAGTATTTGTTAATGGGGTTAATCTAGTAACGATAACAGGTTACAAAGGAGTAGATCCTGAAGGTGATCTGTCAGGTAATGATGTGTTCAAATATCCAGTTAGTAAAAGTATTACAGCGGGTATAAAAGTATCATTGTAATAATTATATAAATAGATTATGAAAAAGATTTTAATATGGAGTGTGGTAATTTTAAGTCTTACTTTTTCTTCTTGTACGAAGCAATTGGACTTAAATCCGAAAAGTTCATTAAATACAAATGATGCATTAAGCACTATGGAGGGTGTTCAATCTGCAATAGTTGGTATGTATGCTAAGTTGAGGGATGTAGATTATTATGGTAGATCTCTATACATTTATGGGGATCTAAGTGCCAATGATGTATATCTTTCGATCTCTAATAGCAATAGATATTTTGCTACTTTTCAGAGGACTTATGCCTCTAATGATGCTAATATAACTGCGATGTGGACAGCAATGTATTCTACTATTGCGCGGGCAAATAATATTATAAATAGTGTGGATGCGGTTTCCGGCGATCAGTCGCAAAAAGATATTGCAAAAGGATCTGCATTGTTTATTCGTGCTTTAGGATATTTTGATTTGGTAAGAATTTTTGCTAAGCCCTATAATCAGGGTAATGGATCACAGGCAGGGGTTCCGGTAGTTTTGGTCTCCGATGTGACTAAATATCCCGCAAGAAATACTGTTGGGGAAGTTTACGCACAAATAATAAGTGATTTGAACAGTGCAAAAACACTTTTGTCAGCTACTTCAGCTTCAACGAAAGTAACTGCAAGTAAATTTGCTGCTTCTGCGTTGCTTTCCAGGGTCTATCTATATAAAGGAGATAATGCAAATGCAATTTCAGAGGCAAATACTGTGATTGCTAATACTGCTTATGCCGTTACACCGGCAGCAAATTTGGCTAGCTTTTATACTACTCCCGGGACGGCGGAAGAAATATTTACTGTTAAGTTTAATGCAACCGAGAGTTTGGGGTCTGACAATCTTGGACAGATTTATTTAAAGCCAGGCTACGGTGATATAAGGGTTTCATCTGATTTGACAGCGATCTTTGATAAAGTAAATGATGTTAGGTATACTTCCTTTATTAAGCCTTTTACAGGTAGTCCTTCAGAGCTTCAAAATAATAAATTTGCAGGACAAGACGGGAATTTGGGTATGTATAGCACTAAGGTGCTGAGATTATCCGAGATTATTCTAAATAGAGCGGAGGCCGAAAATAAAGCTGGCGGTCAGGATACTCAAGCCCTTGCGGATTTGAATAGAATTAGAACGAAACGTGGGTTGACTGCTCTTAGCGGACTTTCTGGTACTGCATTACTGAATGAAATCCTAGCTGAAAGAAGAAGAGAGTTTATGTTTGAAGGACAGAGGTTCTTTGATCTGATGAGAAACGGAATTACAATGGAACGAAGTTTTTGTAATAGCCCATTATCAGTTAGTTCACCTCAATGTAGTTTGACGGCTACCGATCCAAAAACGTTAGCTCCAATTCCTCAGGCAGAAATTGATGCGAACCCATCATTAAAAGGGCAGCAGAATACTGGATATTAAATCGGGATAACAATTACACCGAATTACTTCCGGTTAAAAATAGAAAGAGGTTATTCTCAATTGAGAATAACCTCTTTCTATTTTTAAGTATTCTTACAGAACTTTCTAAGGAGGTTCATTGCATTTGAATCGTAAAGACTAATTCATTTACTTATTAGGGCAAGTTTTTTTTGTAATGTAAATTTTACCTGATTTATTGATATTATCTTTATTATAAGATTGTTAGGGGGTTGCTTTATTAACTGTATCAGCCTTTTATGGTCGTTTTAGGCAAAAAATGATTTATTTTTTGTGAAATTAGGCTACAACGAATATATTAGCAGATTATTATTATTTCACCTAAATTTATTTTTAATTCATGAAAAAACTTTTACAAAGTTTGTTCGTGTTCGTGTTTGTTGCCGCCTCGGCAATGGCACAACAACGGACAATCACTGGTACAGTTACGGGAAAAGATGATGGGCAACCATTACCTGGTGTAACTGTAAGAATCAAGGGTTCCAATGCTGGAACAAGTGCCGGTGCTGACGGCAAATTCTCTATTAAAGTTCCCTCAGCCGTTAAAGAACTGGAATTCCTTTCAGTAGGGTATGTGCCTCAAACCAGGGCAATTGGAGCCTCAAATGTAATCAATGTAGTGTTAGCATCAGATACTAAACAATTGGGAGAGGTTGTCGTTGTTGCTTATGGTACAGCTAAAAAAGAGGCTATTACTGGATCTGTAGCAACCATGGGATCTAAGGAGATTGACAAAAGGGTAGTTACAAACGTGACGAATATCCTTGCTGGTTTAGCGCCAGGTATTTCTGTAAATTCAGGTAACGGTCAGCCAGGAACTGGCTCTGCAGTTCGTCTGCGTGGTTTCGGATCGTTTAATGCTTCAAGTGCGCCTCTGTATGTATTGGATGGTTCTGTGTTTGATGGTGACCTGGGAGATATCAATCCAAATGATATTGAGAGTGTTTCTGTTTTGAAGGATGCAACATCTTCAGCGCTATATGGTTCAAGAGCTGGTAATGGCGTGATCATTATCACTACTAAGAGGGGTAAAACTTCGGTTCCAAGATTGAGTGTAAATCTAAGCCAAGGTTTTTCTGAAAGAGGAACACCTGAGTATGATAGATTGGATGCAAAGGAATACTATCCGGCAATGTGGCAGGCCTTAAAAAATAATTATCGCTATTCAGCTTCTCCTTCTTTGACTGAAGATGCAGCAGCAACAAGAGCGACAAATGAAATTAAAGGTTTATTGGTTTATAACCCGTTCAATGTGCCGAATAACCAAATCGTTGGTACTGATGGAAAATTAAATCCGAACGCATCGTTATTGTATAATGATTTTGACTGGTATAAGCCTTTACAAAGAACTGGCAATAGAACAGATGCTTCCATGAGTGTATCTGCTCGGTCTGATAAATCAGATTACTACGTGTCCTTGGGGTATCTAAAAGATAATGGATACATCCTTAAGTCAGATTTTAAAAGGTTTAACGGGCGAATCAATGCAAATAGCCAGATTAAGCCTTGGTTAAAAACTGGGGTAAATATTTCAGGGTCTTTTTCCGATGGAAATTTAGCTAGTGACAATTCTACAGACAATAATTCAAGCTTTATCAATGCATTTAGTTTTGCCAGAGGAATTGGCCCAATATATCCGGTTCACGCTTTTGATGCGTCTGGAAATGCTGTTTTTAACAGTGTGACAGGAGAGCAGTGGTATGACTACGGTACTTATCCTGGTGCTGTGACCAGACCTCAAGGCGCTTCTCCTGGTAGAAATGTGGTTTATGAAACATTGTTAAATGACAACTTGTATAGAAGGAATTTATTGAGTGGGAGAACCTATTTAGAGGTGAAATTCTTAAAGGACTTTACTTTTACACCTTCCATCAATGTCGATATCAGAAATAATACTGGAAATCAATATCAAAATCCGATTGTTGGCGACGGGGCTACTTATAATGGCTATGCTTACAACAGTTCTTCAAATGTTAAATCCTTTACTTTCAATCAAATTTTAAATTACAATAAGAGTATCGGTGATCATAGTTTTAGTGCCTTGTTAGGACATGAGAATTATGACTATACCTATAGAATCTTTTCTACTTCTAAAACTTCTCAAGTTGTAAGGGGAAATACAGAATTAGATGGTTTTGTTACACCTTTAAGCTCTGGAGGACGTAAAGATAGAGAGACTCTTGAGTCATATCTTTCAAAGTTCAGCTACAACTACGCGCAGAAATATTTCTTTGAAGCTTCGGTCAGAAGAGATGGAAGTTCAAGGTTCTCTCCAGATTCGAGATGGGGTACTTTCTTCGCTGTAGGTGGATCATGGAGTATCAATAAAGAATCGTTTATGAAAGATAAGAACTGGATTGACGATTTGAGGTTAAAAGCTTCTTATGGTCAGGTGGGTAATAACTCCCTGCTTAAAGCGGATAATACGGCGAATTATTATGGATATCAGGCATTTTATGATCTTGGATCTAATAACGGAACGGAGCCAGGTGTTTTATTGTCTTCTATTGCCAGTCCTGATTTAAAATGGGAGTCTGTGAATACTTTTAATACGGGTGTTTCTTTCTCTTTCTTTCAGAAGAGATTGTATGGAGAATTTGAGTTCTTTAAGAGAGGGTCAGATAATTTACTATTTAGTATTCCTTTGCCGCTGTCAGATCCTGTTACTTCTGTGCTCAAAAACGTTGGCTCAATGTACAATACTGGATTTGAACTTCAGCTTGGGGCAGATTTAATTAGAACAAAAGATTTTACCTGGGGTATTTTGACAAATTGGACAACCTTCAAAAATAAGATCACTAAACTTCCTGCTGAGACGCAAACAATTACTGTTGGAACCAAAAGAAGAGAGGTTGGGGGAGATTATTACAGATATTGGTTAAGGCAGTATGCTGGTGTTGACCCAAGTGACGGGTCTGCACTGTATGTTCCTGCTGATGGAACTGCTGCAGGAAATATGCGTACAGTGAATGGTGTGCAGTATGTAACCAATCAAACTTATGCTAAGTATGGTTATTCAGGTACTGCTATTCCGGATTTAGCTGGATCAGTAACCAACACTTTCAGGTATAAAGATTTTTCTTTTTCGTTCCTGATTAACTATCAGATTGGTGGTAAATTCTACGATAGTGTTTATCAAGGTCTGATGAGTGTTTCTTATGGTGCAGCACTACATAAAGATATTTTAAATTCATGGACACTTGCTAATCCGAATAGTGATATTCCAAGGATAGATGCCGGTAATACGACCAATATCAATGCAACATCTTCGAGATTCCTGATTGATGCATCTTATGTAAGCTTCAGAAATGTGAATTTATCCTATAACCTTCCTAAGAGATGGTTAGGTAAGCTAGATGTTTCAAATGCAAGGGTATTTGTTTCTGGTGAAAATTTAGCCTTGATTTCTAAAAGAAAGGGATTAAACCCAACAGAATCTTTCGATGGTGTAAATGCCAATACTTATTTGCCAAGCAGAGCCATCAGCTTTGGCGTGAATTTCTCACTATAATGATTAAAAGGAAAAGAGATATGAAAAAATTTATAATATTTTCAAGTGTGGTCGGAATGTTGGCAGTTTCTGGTTGTAAAAAGGATTACTTGCAAACAACAGCTACTGATAAAGTTGAGGGCGATATTGTATTTACAACGACAACGAATGCGAATGCTGCTCTAAATGGTATTTACAGATATATGTTCGAAAGAACAACAACAACAACATCCAATGTTCAGGGTAAACCTGGTGTAGCAGGGATCTTGTTAGGTATTGATTTTATGGGAGAAGACTTAGGGCAAGCGAATGCAACCTGGTTTACTTCTACTGGTGAGGGTAGCTATGTGGCTGCCCGGACAGATACCCATGCTTCAAATGTATATTATTACAGAACGTTTTTTAGAATGATCGCTAATGCCAATTACATCATTGATAAAATTGATGGGGTTGTTGGAACAGATGCAGAAAAATCCAGAATTAAAGCCGAGGCTTTAACTTTAAGGGCCTATGCTTATTCTTATCTTGTGCAATTCTATGGTAAGCGATATGATACTGGTGCTAAACCGAACAGTCAATTGGCGGTTCCTCTTTTGTTATCATCTGCAGATTCTAAAAAGCCTCGTGTTAGTGTAGAGGAGATATATGCTGCAATTGTTGCTGATCTTGACAGGGCTATTGCATTAAATGTAACAACGAAGGCCAATAAAAGCCATGCAGATGTATGGGTTGCTAAAGGTCTAAGAGCGCGTGTTGCTTTAACTATGCAAGATTACCCGAATGCAATTAAATATGCGAAAGATGTGATTGATGGAGGCCAGTATCCTCTTATGGATGCAACAGCTTATCAAGGCGGCTTTAATGATGCAACTATTATTTCTGAGATGATGTGGGCAATGATGCCAACTCTTGATCAGGGTGATGGATTTGGGTCCTTCTTTGCTCAGATTGCCTATAATGCAAATACAAGTTATATGAGAGGTACGCCTAAGAGAATTAATTCTGCTTTATATGACAAAATATCTGCTACAGATGTAAGAAAAAAAATGTGGGAAGCTGCACCAACAGCAACTAATTTTCCATTGCCTACTATTGCAACCTGGGTAAGACAACCTTATATGACACGTAAATTTTCTGTTAAGGTTGTTGGTGGTCCTTCTTTGGGAGATGTTCCCGTGATGAGAAGTTCAGAGATGTATTTAATTTTGGCTGAAGCTTATGCTTTGTCTCAACAAGATGCATCCGCTCAGAATACCTTATATACATTGGTTTCAAAAAGAGATCCTTCCGGTGCGGTGAAATCCACCAGTACTGGTACTGCCCTTCTTAATGAAATCTATTTTAACAGGAGGATTGAACTTTGGGGAGAAGGTTTCAGGTATTTGGATTTAAAACGGTTGAATTTGCCGTTGGATAGAACGGCGGCTCCAAATTATGTTGGAACGTCTGTTGCTAACGTAATGCAAATTCCTGCTGGAGATGTTAGATGGCAATTCTTTATTCCAAGGGTTGAAATTGAAGCTAATCCAAATATTGGCCCGCAAAATCCGTAACAGATTTTATCTTTAATTTATAGCAAGGGATATCTAAGTTTTGGATATCCCTTTTTTTATGTAATGATATTTGATTTTTTAGGTTTAAGATTAGATTTTGTATCTTCAGTTACACAAAATGAACCACAAATGAAGAACATATTTATCCTTGGCGGTCTGCTCTGCCTTTTTGCATCCTGCTCTAAATATCAATATGGTACTCTTAATAGCACTAATGCGGTTAAAAATGAGCAATCAGGTGATTTTATTGTTGAAAACTATACGTTAGCTATTGTTTATCGTTTTAAGGGGGAGAATGCTCCTTTGAATATTCAGATCAAGAATAAACTGAATGAACCTTTGCATGTGGATTGGCGACGTTCAGCATTGATACTAGGAGATAAGGCTGTTGTTTATGCAGATAATAAGATTAGTATACAGGGAGAAACATTTTCTCAGTCTACTTATGGTAGTTTTTCGAGGCTGGATGACTCTAAATCAAGGAGCGGGACTTTAGCTGCTACAGCTAGCCTTCCGGAGAATGATAGCTTTATTCCTCCGCACTCTACTATCGAAAGAACACTTTTAAAGTTGTCTGATACTTTAATCTCTCTTCCTAAAGGGAAATTTAACCAAGTTCAAATGTATTCCTTGGACGGGGAGATTGTTTACAGTGTCAAATCTGCAACATTTACCAGGGAGGATTCTCCATTGGTTTTTAGAAGTTATCTGACTTTTTATACTGAAAAAGGAAAAGAGGCTAAAGTATTTCCAATCCAACAAGAATTCTATCTTTCTCAATTAGTGCAAGCCGGTCAGAGAGGAAATAAGTCCGAATTTAACCCTGGTAATAGATCTGACATATTTTATACCTCTAAAGCGACGGGGTATGCAAAAACGATGACTGTTATTGGTGCGGGTCTTTTTATTGGGGCTGCTGGTGCATTGGCAGATAATAATACCAATACAAATAGGTAAAAATAAAGTAAAAGTATACCTCCAATTCGTTTTTATCAATGCGGATAACAACAAGATGTTTTGACTATGCTGATCCGGTTCTTTGGCTATTGTTTTTTATTTCTTCTGTTTTCTCGGTTAAAATTCCTTAGCATATTGGCTAGGCGGGGTGCTGACCTTGCAATTCTTCTATTTTTCCGGTGACCTTATATATATAGCATATCCCCAGTTTTCCACCAAGTCACCCCCACTACCCCAGTATTCCTGCTATATTATATATACTATTTGATTCTACTTGCTACCTGGTGTTGGGCAAGTGTACAGCAAATGCACATCTGGCTGGGGGCTTGTTCGCAAAAGGGTACCTGTTTTGCGAACCTGCTGCGAATCTGGTGTGCAGATGGTATAGATCTGCTCTCTTGCGGGTATAGTTTGATTGTGTTTCAAGGGGTATGGAGCAGCTAAAGGCCAGTCCTGTCTTTTTATTTCAAGTTTTTGTAATTGAAAATAAGGGAGTTATGGAAATACTTGAAATATTAGTTTAAATATGTTTGCGGGGAGGGAATTTTTTTCTACTTTTGCATCCCGCTTCGGAAGGAAGGGGACAGCAGAAAAGGAGAGTGAGGATGATTTGAAGAGAGGTTTAGCAAAGTGTTATCTATATTAAAGCGGAGCGAAAGCAGCGGAAATAAAAAAGCAAAAAAGATAAAATAAAATTTGCGAATAACATAAAGATTGCTACCTTTGCAGTCCCAAACAAAACGGGGGGTTACCAAACGGAGTTTGATAACAAATAAAAAAGATTGAAACAATGAAGTTGCGGAGTTAAAGAGAAGGAATATTCAAACAGACCTTTTCGCAAAGAGAACCAGCAGAATTGCAAAATATATAGATCACCGTGAGGCGAGATCGATAAGTTCATT
>Ga0105237_10000496_pt1 | contig 55702 bp, 50 predicted proteins | sample KBSC24metaG_FD_81520 | JGI IMG/M metagenome (GOLD analysis project Ga0105237, IMG submission 81520) | Corn rhizosphere microbial communities from Kellogg Biological Station, Michigan, USA - KBS C2-4 metaG | ecosystem: Host-associated > Plants > Roots > Rhizosphere > Soil | place: Michigan, USA... | reverse complement strand
CACAGTTATGGTCACTTTATAGAGGGCTGGGAAATGTACCCGAGGTGATGCAATCGTTTCACATGGCATTGGAGGACTTTCTATTATCCAGCCTTGACCAGGGAACCAGTATTAAGGGTTTTTCTATTCGCTTAATTACACAATCAAAAAGTGTTTCTATTACAGCGGTTATAGCCAGTGTTCTAATGAAATATCCATTTGCTGTCGGTAAAGAGGTTCTTAGCTTTTTGAAAGTTAGGGAATTTTATGAACTTGATTTCAATAGGAAAACTGAAGATATGTTCCAAGCAAGCATAGGTGTAACACCGAACAACCCCTATTTTGCTAATGAAAGAAAGAAAAGCAATGGTTATCCATTTCGTCAAGGTGATTTTGAACAGATGGTTTTAGCACTGCAAGTTTATGGTATGAATGAACTTGATTCAATCATTGATGATTTAAAAAAATTGCCCGAAACTAAAAATTCTAATTGGCAATTTCGTTTCCATCGGATGGACAAGCGTGAACGAGAGATTGTCGAGACAGAAACAGCGTTATTACTTAACCCCAAGCCTTTACCTAAAAAATTGCAAAAGATTGCGGCATCGACAGCAAATGATGAAAATGAGCGCAAATTATCGGCATCCTACATGTGGGCTACGAATGCATTTAAGGAAGAAAAAGTTACAACTTTAGAGGAATGGCGTAGTCATTATGCTAATTGTCAATTAAAATCATCAGGGATGCTGACTCGTATAATGCAACCCCAAGCCTTAGTGGCCGCATTAGGCATACGGGATCACCTTTTAGATCTAAATTCAGAGGAATTTAACTTCGTAACCAAAAAAATGCTCCAAAAACTAAGTGAAATTTGCAACGGATTTCGCAACGGACATTGGAGCGTTCTCGATTTAATGGAACGTCCATTACTTCAAGTATTTCCATTCGTATTGCATCCCAAGTTTGATGATATTGAAAATATATCATATATACGAAACCAATTAATTGAAGTTCTATTGTTTATTGACACCCATTATATTGGCGATTTTGTAGTTGGAATTCAAAAAAATGGATGGCAATGTAATTCAGTATTTTGCACAGAATTAGCTAAAATATCAATCAACTTATATGATAAGGCTGACACCCATCAACAACTTTCCCGGCTTTTGCGCATCGAAGATCCAGTACAGGAAGTTAACTTTAACAAACTTGTTAAAGAATTAACTTCAGGAGAACTTTCGTTCGATCCCGAAAATGAGCATGAGTCCAGAGGGCACTATGACAGGTTACAGCAGGGCCTAATTATGATCCCGTTTCCTAATTTGTCCGAAAGTCATTTGGATGTGATCAAAAAAATGTATGATCATTTTATTGTGGTAAAAAGGCACGGAACTACTTTTACCACTGAAAAAAAGAACTTCGGTATTTATGTAGGCGATTTTTTATCCAGTGAAAGTGATCTTGCTAAACTGATGCTTGAATTTGTTCTTGAGAAATTACCGGCAGATCCAGAATACGCTTTCAAAAACATCAACAACATGACCCTTTCAGGTCATGATAAAAAGTATCCAATTGAGCTTTGGCAAAGGATTGTTAGGCTTGTGAAGTACTTTCTGGAAACTCAAGCATATAATGGCCTCGCCTTTGCATTATTTTTCGGCGACATGCCTGCTCCTCTTGATATCAGATATAAAGTTCCCGATCAAGAAACTGTCAGAAATATTTACAAATCACTTATTACTTCCGGTTACTTTGATGATGCAAATATTGGTAGCAAAGTGTTTAAATTTTTAAGTGGTATAGGCACGACATTCCAACCTGAATGTCTTGAATGGCTTTTAACCGGATCGCAGAAATTTAACAATGGATTGGTTTATCAAAGCCATGAGGATTTAGAAAGGTTTGTTAAACAGCTTTACAACGACCATTTACCATACGTTTTATCAAAAGCGGAATTAAAAGAATATTTTTTAACCTTTTTAGAATTTTTGATTGACCGGGAATCTGTAATGGCATTTCGCATTCGTGAAGAAATTTACTAAACCACTCTAAAAAACTAAAGGAGACTCCATTTCTTTTCGTACGATTATGTAGAATTTAATGGCCTCTAAATATGTAACCAATTATTAAGCCCAATAAAAAAGACTGTAGGGCCTTTCAAAAGAAAAGCGTCCGGACTGTAGAACTAACTTTTTAATCTTGCAAGAGTTCGTTAACGTCATCGATCTTCGCCAGTATGGGACTATAATTCTCCGCAAGCTTATTTAGGGTTCTCTTTTGGACTACAGGCAGGTTTGGCAAATGCCTTTTGTGACCACCCAAAAAAGTCCGCGTATCCGCTAATTGTGAAAGTTCCTGTGATTTAAATCTAAAGATCATCTGCAGTCTATCCTTTAATTCAAGATCTTTTAGGGCTTCCTTAATTTTCGGCATCGGCAAGCTTATTAAATCAAAAGTATGTTTGTGATGATCCATTTCCGCCTCAAGGTTATCAGTCAGTTCTTTAATCTTAACAGGCAATAAAATCTCCAATTGCTCAATGGTAAAATCAAGACTGCATGCCGTTAATAGGAAGTTTTTTTCAAAATCCAACACCTGTGCCCTCACCTGTTTTTTCTGAATAGGCTTTAACTGATCTAACAGACGGAAATAGGCGGCAAAATCCGGTACATTCACGAATCTCATAAAATCACGCTTGCTATGCAGTTTCTTAATTTTAACCAGGGCATTATCCAGCTCATCAAATACGCTAAGCAGGTAATTCAGGTCACTCAACAGATCGTAAGACTTTAACTGAAAGTCTTCATCGTAACCGGTATGTGCAAACCTGTTGCGTTGCAAGGGAATCAGGTACTGGAAATAATCAAAATAACTTTGACTGAGCGCGTAATGAGGCCTGACCGATTTTACTTTAGACGGTAAGGCGACCTGGCTGTGGTCGCCATCAGGGTCAATGACCGCACACATTTCGGAGAACAAACCCTCTACTTGTGGTAAGGCCAGGGCGTAAAATCCGATCCACCGCCCAGCCTTATATAAGTGTTCCAACTCTTCAAAAATCTTTGCCCTGTCATGGACTAGCGGCAAATGAGCCATAAACCACTTAAAATTTATAAAATGCTGCTCACCGGGTATTCTTTTAAAATAGAACTCATAAAATGCCGCCTTGTCGTTTTTATAAAGGGTTTCCAATTTTCTATCCGGCTGTATCGGAAAATCACCCAAACGGTGGCTCACCAGGTCGATCCGTTTTACGTCAAAATATTCCCGGCCATAAGGAAGGGCATAATAATACGGTCGATCCAGCATGAAAGTCATAAACTCAGAAGGCATCAGCGGCCATTTATGAGCCGCTTTATCAAGGGCCCTTTGTTTGATACCTTGATTAAGGTATTTTTCGATATTGGCCCTTTCTTCGATGCAACGGTTATAAAAATCTATCGTTATCCTGTTTTCATGGCTTCTGTTAAACCCATTAGGTTTTAGATGATCCTTTATTATTTTGGTATTTTCATATTCCGCGATCAATTCGTTGATTTCCTTCAGGTCTTCCATGACGCTACTCACGAGCAGGAAAAGTGTGTTGTGCGGCAGTTCATCAAGCTGTAAAACGTATTCTTTGAATTTGGTAAGCGGATCAACCTCGGGAGACTTTATTTCTTCCTTGCCATTATCGGTCAACTTGTAAAGGGTTGCCTTCACATTTAGGCCAAGTTGTTTATTAACTGCAATACAACCTTTCAGCAGGGATTCCGGGGTTGCCTCAATCCATTCGTTAACAGGTGAAAATATTTTTAAGGCTTGGTAGATGATGTCGTCCCATGTTTTAAGTTCAAAAATGGAGTCTCCAAGGATTTGGTCGAGCTGCTTTTTGACCAGGTTCTTTCTGAGAGAAGTCTTGTTTAAGGTAATCAGCTGTCTAATTATCATGAGTCTTAGGTTGTTTGCTCGCCTTCATATTTATAGTTCAAAAGCATGTCCATGTGCAACGCGAATTCTCTTGCAGTTAGCAATGGATTATTTCTTATTGCCCTGTCAATCACTTTTTTCATCCCATCCGAAGCAAAAGCAACCAAGAGCAGCTGTACCTTTGGGTGCGCCTTTTGCCAGGTCTGGCTAAGGTGACCTTTAAAACTCGCCATAACAACAGCATTGCAGAGTTGTAATAATTCCCTGGAGGTAAACAGCCTGATCTCTTCATCATTGATGATCCCGGAAAACTCCGACGCATTCAGCATTTCCGCGGGCAGGTATTTATTTAGATTCGATAGCTTAAGTGCATGGCGGACACCTTTACCGGGTTTGCCAGTCAGGTATTGATACAATGCACTTAGATTAACGGCATGAGTACCATCCTCTAACAAGAAAACAGGAATTTGTTCGACACCAATTTTTAAGCGGCCTTCTGCCTGAATTTTAATGACTTGCATTATTTACCCCAGTTTGTGTCCTATTAGCATTTTTAGCCATATCTAACTTTTGCTTAAAATTCCAGACCGTCTTTTGGTTCAATCCGGTACGTTCTGCAATCCTCAAGGTGGAAAGGGTCGGATCAACTGCCAATAACCAGATAATCTTAAAACGGTTGGTAAGGCCTGATTTCGTTCCGGCAAAAATGGTGTTTGTCGTTACCGAAAAGCGTTTTTTTGTCTCCTTGCATAAGTATAGCCTTTCATTGACACGCGTTACTGCGACAGAATTGGTGAATGGCGAACGAATACCATTTCTCCAACGAACCGCCTCCAAATAATCGAGGCAACTATCATCATTAGGAAAATCCTTTTGAATATCCTTTAAACTACGGTAAGCTTTTAACATAAGACAATAAACTACTAAATATCTGGCAAAATTAAGCAATTGATAGTAATATGCATAATCCTGTCCTTTATTACAACTATCGGCAATCGTATCATTGAGCCATGCAAAAGCAAAAAGAAGAAACAGCAGAGGGTTAATTTATATTACTAAAAATAGAGGCTAATATTAGTATCTGTTAGTAACATCGCTCCCTGTCGTTTTTTAAAAGATACCTGCTTTGTATCATTGGAACATAATATATATCCTATAAGCCGGATTAAAATGAAAAAGATCATTAAGTCAGATAAGTTTACCTATTCCTGGATGATGTTATGTAATACAGCGTTTGGGTGGACGGCGCAAATAAAAAATGAGTCGCTGAAAACTATTGTAATTTGCAGTATTGTGTTTCTTAGTGCAATTGTTTTTGCCTGGGTATCATTTTCAAAAGGGAAATCCGAGAAAATACCAATAAAAAGAGGTAAGCGAAAAATACGACTAATTAAAGGGCCTGATCAAAAGCAGTCCAGGAAAAATATTGCCAAATACTCATAAATTTGATCCATATCCATATACCATGTACAATCTATTCATATCCGGTGATGATGAAGCCTGGGAGGGCCAGCCATACGAGCTTGAAGTATCCCGGGTTTTTGAACATACCGATTCTAAAATCGAAGCGCAATTCAAAGAACTTGATCAACATGATTTAGATGAGTTAAAAAAACTGCCCTGCTTATTTGCCTATGAGATCGGGAGTTCGAAATCGCCGAAGTACGGAAAGCTTACAACTATTAAAAAAAGGCAAAACAAGGTTATCATAGCCTATGAAATCGCAGGAGAATTAACCGGGCTTACGGAAGAACTTTTAAAGGAGAAGAGCCTGAATTTTGATATCAACCCAAAATACGAGTTAAGAAGAACACACTGGGCCGTTAAGGATGTTGACCTGGACGAGGAATTAACTGAATTGGGAATCAGTGTTCCAAAAGTAAATGGCAGGATAGTGGATATAAACAAGCATCATTTTGATATTGCATTTTCCTTTCCGGGCGATGCTAGGGGCTTGGTAGAACCAATCGTACAAGAACTGACAAAAAAACTAAAGCCGCATGCGTTGTTTTATGATTTCAATTACCAGTCACAACTCGCACGTCCCTCACTGGATATCCTGTTACAGGACATCTATGGCAATAGGTCAAAATTGATCGTGGTATTTCTCTCAGGAGATTATGAGCGTAAGAAATGGTGTGGCGTTGAGTTTAGGGCGATCAGGCAGGTTATTATGGATCAAAAATTCGACAAAGTAATGTTAATCAAAGTCGATGATGAACCGGTAAGCGGTATTTTTAGTACAGATGGTTACATAGATAGCCGCAGGTACACACCAGACCAAATCGCTCAATTTATAATCGAGCGCTCAGAGCACCATAAATAAGACTATAAACAAACTATTATTCATCCTCAACAGATTCAATATTTAACGGATTGTAAAGGTCAAAATACAGCCTTTCCATCCTTAAATCTCTTTTAGATTTTAAATACTCCTCCAGCTTTCGTTTGATAACCGGGTATTTTCTAAACTCATCAAAGTAGAATTGGGTTGCGTATGTACCTAACCAATTAATTTTGAATTTACTGTAATCGAAATTTTTAATATCCAAAAGCCAATCATAATAGTCGGCAAACCCGGTAAAATTTAATCCCGTGATCGTCCTTAAATCGTATTTGTATTTAAAACAAAGATTCAAAAGCATGTCTAAAAGGGGGAATTTATTATCTTCATTACCGTAAAACAAGTGCCGAACGGTAATTTTGGATGGATCAGGTAGCGCGATACTGATGAATTTTGTCAGGTATTTAGCATCCAGCGGTAATTCGAAAATAGTGGCATAGTAATAATTATATGCATCAAATTTCGTGTCCAGTTTACTTTCGATCTTATCTGTAATTGTTTTCTGAATTTCAGCGCTAACAACCGGGTATACATACACATCTATATTATGTGAACGTTCGTCTCCATCTGGAAATGAGATTTGAAGTAAATCTGCTTGCTGCGCCGGCGTGAGCGGAACAGTAATATTTCTCAATTTCAAAGCATTCGAAATGACATTAAATCTTTTCGCTGTGTATTGGTCTTTTTGCCCAATGTTAAATATAAAGAGCCGGATGAGTGTAGCGTCGCTGAACTGCTTGTATTTAGATACCAAAAATGCATTAAACTGCACGTAGCAATCAGGGGAGTATAATGGGCCGAGATTTAAGCAAGCTATAAACCAATCAACTATTTCTTCCGCCTGGGTATCATCCATTTCAACAATTGCAGTCAGGCAAATCGCATTTGCAAAAAGCATGGGATATTTATTCCGCCAAAATTGACCTTCTTCCGGAGAATACTGCGAAAAGGCAATATCCACCAAATGGTTATTGGCTAATAAATTTTTAACTATGGTGTATAAGCCGTCATCTTCATCTGAGCTTTTGTATGGAATCGGATGTAAATGATATTTATTGAAATAGCGCCAGGTCGTTTCAAAGTGTCCATCGAAAATAAGCCGATGAATATGGTAATCAATTAAATGATCGATCATGTGCCCCTGTTCGCCATGCATGGTATAAGAAGCGAAAATGCCTTCAGTCAAAGCATCCACCAACTGTTTGTATTCTCCATATTTATCATAAACAAGATAATTGCCATTGAGAAAAGAGTGGAGTCCGGCAAACGCACCAATTAATTCATCAAAATGCCTGTTGCTGCCCTGACTTCCACGGATATGGCCTTGATAAGTATCCCGGAGTTTGTTTACATTATCCTGGATATCGTAAGCTGGTTCGCTAAAAAACAGAAAATTTTTGATCCATAAGGATAGTTTTAAATTATGACCTTTTGCCGTTGTGCTTAGCATGGCGCGGTCAAGGTCAATCTTTTGAAGCTTACGGGCATACACCTGCATTTCATGGTCATAATAGCCGTTCTTAATAAGCTTGCCCAACTTCCAAAGATTAAATTGGGTGATCATGTAAATCACTGTTTTTTTATCCTCTTTAGCTTTAACCGCAATTTCCTCCAATAAAGCTGCTGCCCGCTTAAAGTTACCAAGCTGGTAATGCATATAGGCAAACTTTAAGCTATCCATCAGATTCTGAGGCGTGTTTGTTTCAAGCGCCTGAATTGCCCCGACGAAATCCAATTTATAGTATCGGCATGCAACGCAATCGCATTTCTGATGCAGGAACAGCCTTGTCGAAGTATCCTTACGAGAGCTTTCCGTGCTCAGCCAATAAATGTGATTTTGTGTGAGCTTGGTTAAAATGGTCTTAGCTTTTGATTCGGCATCAACAACCCCCTTAAAAAGATCCGATTCTTTAAATGATACGGATTGGTCATCATTGACGGTAATTGATTCGAACATTTGAACCAGTTCCTTATTGTCGGTAATAACTTTAAACCAATGATAATAGGGTGTGTAGGAGTCAGCCTTTTTAAATGGTTTATTCCTGATCAATAAATGCGGGGGCAGGTAACGGATTTCATCATACAAATATTCAATTAAATCATAAACCTGATCTAATAAGTGCTTTGATGGGTCAACCTCAAAATCCAATGGGCCTGATGTGATCGGGTTAGCCCTGTCCATTGCCCTAAAAAATTGCTGCCGCCTTGATTCTTCTACGTGATCTAAAAAAGCTTTAAAATTATGCGGGTTAAGCTGGTTTTTGGGATCGATATAAATCTGGATGCTTTCCTGGCCATTTTCCTCCGCATCATCAGCCCGTTCGTCCACAGCATCATCCAATTGGATAGGATGCCAATAAACCTTTTTGCCGGAAATGTCACAAAGCGTAAACATGGTGGCAACGGGCATTTCCTGGCGGTAATACCTGATATGGCGTACACTTAACTGAAATGATATTAAGCCTATATTGCTTGTTTTGATGAGCGGCTTTACGGGGTCGAGTGTTCCTTTATTCTGAATTTTGAAAACATCAAAGGTTTTACTTTTTATTTTCTCGACAATTTCTATTTGAAAGTCGATGCCGCGATCTTTTTGGGTTTGTTCATCTATAACAGAAATGTATATATCAGCGTAAGCATCACGGATATCCTGAATTACATTTTTGAGTAATAGATCACCTTGTTCCTGGATCTCCACCTGCTTAAAATCGTCAGCATCACTTACTCTGTTTTTTCCGTTTTTGTTCTTTTGAGCTTTAGCCATTCTATAATTGTAAAGGTTTTTGGCAAAGACTAAATTAATGATTTAAAAATAGATTTAATCTTTATCGGTTGCCTATAGCAAACAGGCAAAAATCAAATGGTTAACTCTTAAAAGCGTTTCTAAGCTGTATCTTGCAGTATAATAAATTAATGCCCATATGTCAAAAGTCAAAGTCCAACATTATGTACCGCAATTCTATTTGAACTATTTTTGTAATGAACAGGAACGGCTTTGGGTTTTTGATAAACAGGAAAATAAATCATTTACTACTAATCCTAAGAATGTGGGCGCGGAAGGGTATTTCTATGATTTGAATCAGAAAAACCCCAACCAGCAGGAACAATTTCTGGAAAACCTGTTTGCAGATTTTGAGGCCAATTTTGCAGTGCTTTTTAGCGAATTTATAGCAGGTGTTAGTTCCGGTGAAATAACAGTATTGGACCAAACTACAAAAAGTGTTTTATCCAAGTATCTCACCATTCAGATACTCAGAACCAATGAAACCAGGGAGCACCAATTTCAACTGATCAAAACCTTAAAGCAAAGTATTATCGATAAAGGCTGGGGCGATCAGATTGATTTTTCAAAATTTGGATTAGATGAAAGTCAAATTGATAGAAAGGATGGCCATATCCATAATCTACTAATGAATATCCCGGCACGAGATGCTCTTGATGAGGCATTAAGTAATCACATTTGGCTGGTATTTAAAAATAAGACCGGCATGCCTTTATATACCTCTGATCATCCGGTAGTCAAAAATCCCAATATTTGGGACCCTGTAAGATCTATGAGCGGTTATAATTCCGAGGGCATTGAACTGGCGTTTCCGCTCACCCCGGATATTATATTTTCGATTGGTGAAAGAACTTTTTTTAAAAATGCCGAGGCAGCCGAAAATTTAGTACTGGATATCACGGATGAGCAAAATATCATCTATTTCAACTCACTCCAAGTTACTAATTCTTATCGGCAGGTGTATTCAAAAACAGATAATTTCGATCTTCCCAAGGAGATGGTAAACACACATCCTGATTTGCGCGACCCAAAAAGAAAACGGGTTGATTCAGCTTAGTTGAGACTTATTAAGTCCTCTATAGCATTAAAAATCAATATATTATTTATTAAAGGCAGTGTATCAATGGTTATTGTGAAAAATAGTGTTTAGCTTTATATAACCTTACTTAATTCACAATTGTCATGAATAAAGCCTATTCAAACGAGCGTCGCTATCAGGGTATTTCGGTTGCTTTTTTATTCCTACTCTTTTTTAATATTAACCCGTGCCGTGCGCAGATCTACGCCAGCTCACTGGATAAAATCCCTGCGGGATGGAATGGCCAGGTTTTTACCTTAAGCCACAACTATCCTACGGCTGTTCCAAACGATCATTACCCATGGCTCGCGTACGATTTTAAAACGCAGCCGAAGCAGTATATGCAAGCTGTGCTATCGTATTTTATCGAAGGTAACAATGAAGCAAATTGGGTAGTTCAGAACAACAGGGTACGGACCTGGTACCATGCCCCATCAATGGCGTGGCAACCCGCGAACAGGCCTTTTGGACGTGAGTTTATTCACGGACTAACCCGCGAAAGAAATTCGGCAGCAAAAGAACTTTGGCCGACACAAACCAAAACGATCCAAAACTGGGCAGTTGGATTTTACAACGCACCGGGGGCTTATACTTTCGGACGTGTTTGGGCTGATACATTACAACCTGATGTAAAAAAAGGCATCTTTCCTGAAGCTGCTATGTCCGGAAAACTTTTGTTCACTGCCGCGACGGAACAGGATGCGCCATATTTAAAAAATGCACTTGAATGGGATGCCAATATCAATGAAGATGTAAGCAGTACAATAAGAAAACCCAAAAAGTACATTTGCTGCAACTGGACATCGCTGTAAAGGATAGCCGTTCGACTGAAACCTGTTGGGTTTTCGGCACCTTTGCTTACAATTACGACGCTCCAGGAAATACCGTTTGGGAAAAAATGGTTCCTGTTGGCCTTATGTGGGGTAATGATCCCGGTAATTTTACGGGAAGTAACATCAAAGAGAGCTGGATCAATCCCGATTTTCTCACCTTATTTAAATTCCCCGACGGCACCACCATGCATATAGGGTACAAAGGCCGCCTAAACGGCCCGGTTGATAATAAAATTTCCTCTTGCATATCTTGTCACTCCACCGCGCAATCGCCGCAGTTTGCCCGTTTAACCCCAGACGTGTCAAAACCGGCAGACCTTGCGCTATTCTTTAGAAATATAAAATGTGATGTGCCATTTAGTACAGATAACAATAGTACTTCGCTTGATTATTCGCTGCAATTATCCGGCGGTATTGCGGCAGCAAAACTTAACGGACAAAGGCATCTTGAGTTTGCTAAGAGCACTGGCGATAAACAAGCCGACTTTGTATTTACCAGTATGGATGACCCCAATGTCGCACCGGATGAGCCAAAAGAAGAAGGTTCCTCTACGCATTGGTGGTATTGGATCATCGGCGGCATTATCTTGATATTAATTATAAGAGCGTTTAATAACACCAAAGAAACTACCAAATAGCTAAACCAATCATTATGTCAGTAAACATTTTAAAAGCGGAAAGAGATGCAATAGCCTTTTTAGGGCTCATGAGCAATATGTATACGAAGTTTGATACACAGGTAAACGGGCCGGATGGTCAGCCGACCCATACCAATGGCCTCAATATCCATGCGCTGATCATAGATAATGCCACAGGTAAGGTTCTGGGGTTACAGCATAATTCCATTCATCATTTTAATAACCCTTTACTGCATGCGGAACAACTCACTCTTAAGGAAGCTGTAGAGAAAAAGAACCAGCTATCGCCAAGAGATCAGGCAACTACGTCTGTTGAAGAATATTACCGCAACCTACTTTTTAACGATGCGCAATCTTATGATGCACTGAACGCCGGCGCAACCATTTACACCACGCTGGAACCATGCCCGTTTTGTACCAGTGCTTTATTAGTTAGCCGTATGAAACGTATCGTGTTTATCACGCCAGATTCGACCTACGGTAATAGTTTCTATTCTCTATGGACTACTTATTATAAAAAGTATGATTGCCATTACGAACAATTTGCGCTGGAAAAAACTAACAGCCCGTTAATTGCTAAAGTACAGGGCTTTTTGTCGGGTATAACTGCAAAGATCAAACTAATGGGAAGTATTCCCGGAACTTTATATTTTGACACATTAAGTGATGATTTAAAAGCGATAAGTGAATACTTTCAAGCGATCACGGAAGCGGACCTGATAACGACAGGTCAGGATCTTTCTAAAAACAGCATATTACTAAATGAATTAAAGGCCGTAGTTTATCCGTAAGGCCCAAATGATAGTTATTTAGCTATATAATACAAATTATACCACCGCGACCGGTATGATATTTAAAGGATGCTCATAAAAGGAATCGAATTTTGTTTGATAAGTTTGGCATCGCCTGAAATCTTTGGGAGTTTTATCTGACCGCATGTTAATTTAAAAAACAAATAAGCCGCAACCATCGGTAAGGATTTCTTGATTAATTGCCATCATTATAGTAATGGTTCTAATTCAAATTAATTAAAACGCCCCCTGTTTACACCGCAGAAAAAAAAATCAACCATGTAAACAGGGGGCGCAAGGGCTCCGCATCGCCGAGCCGCCGGGCAATTTCAAAAATCCTTAGTTTCTACTATCTGATCAAGTATAAAATGATCGCCCCTACTATCATTAAAGTAGCTATAATGTTTAGCACTCGTTCAAAAGTAGAAGTGATCAAGCTTTTACCATAAGATTTAAAATATTGTACTCCTCCAATTCCACGGCGGTTAAACCTGCGTTTACCTATAATGTAACGAAGTAGTAAGCCGATAGTTAGCAATACAATGGCGTAGATGGTTATGCGGTCGGGATATGCTATTAACGCTTTCATAATGGTTATTTAAGTAACAAAGGGGCTTTCGCCCCTTTGTTTAGTTGAGTACTAATGGGGTTTTACCTGTTTTTTCAAACTCTTTACAAAGCTGGAAAGCGGTTTGTGTTTTAGTAAAACCGTTACCAAAAAAGATGGTTTTCAATTTTACTTCTTCATTTTTATATTGCTTCACATTTTGCATGTACCCACTGATGGCATTATATGCGCCAAACAACGTTCCCCGAGTGGTGTCCATTTGTTGCGTTGGATGACTAAAGGCGAAATCACAAACCTTTTCCACGGTATTCAAAAACAGGCTTGAATACTCGTCAATGTTTTCATCCAGTACATTTTGTAACACTTCCTTACTTGGTGCCATCGCTTGTTGCACTAACTTTAGCACCTGTTTATCTGTTATACGGATATGTGCCCAGCGGTTGAATATTCCGTTTAATTGTTCGCTCATGACATTGGATATGCCCATCACCTTGTGGGCTTGTTTTAAACGTTCCTGTGCGCTTTGCGTGTGGCGTATCTTCACGCTGTTAGTCATGTTACCCAAAGCGGCGTGTAGCGTATTATTACATACGATACGGGTGGGTGTAAACGCTGCGGTAATACTGCCGTAACCATCGTGGGAGGTGGTTAAAAAAAGGTATTTTTCGATCAGGTCGTCATTACCAACACAGATATACCCCGGCAATTTAGCGGTAATAAATATCCGCTCACCATTGCCTAACGCCCCACAGGTTTCATATAATACCCCATCACCACCGCCGACAATGGCATCAAAAAAACTGAACGCCTCCCGGTTTTGGATAACCTCGTAATCATTACCTACTACGCCCAATACCTGCTCGGTGTCTGCCCTTACTGTAGCGAAATAGTTGGGCACTTCGATATCGGGTATTGCCTCGCCATTGTTCCAAAGATGGTTATTGGTGTCATGGGTAAATAAAGGGCGTTTTTCTACAATGTAATCCAGCCCTGCAAATTGTATCGCTTCGCTACTGGTCGGGTAACGGTCAATTACCTGACCTAAATTATGCCAGGCTTTTTCCTTTACGCTCATAAAGCTGTGTTTGCCTGTTTTTTCGTTGAAATTGAGTTGATGTGCCATGATGTTAATTTTTAGATGATTGGGTATTCATTTTTACTATCTCCGTTTGCAGCACCTGTACGTTCTCCGTATCGGTTAAATACAATATGGTATCTTCCTGAAATTCCTGTATTGCTTCGTGTATGTGCTTATGCTTGGTTTTGATGGTGCATTTCACCAATAAAAAAATGCGGTCTTCCACAGCTTTAGTTTTGATAGAGGTTAAAAAACTCGGTTAGCTCCTGCTGAAATCTTGCGGGGTTTTCTTTTGCCAATTGTTCTGCGTAACCCTCCCAAAATATTTGGTTGGTTAACTCAATAAATTGTTCGTACATCTTAATTCCTGTTTTTGTAAAACCATACAAAAATGCTCCCGACAAAAAGTCGGGAGCATAGTTAATTAGCCCTGTTGCGGGAAAACAATATTTGCTTCGATCTCGCCCAGTTTTTCATTGCAGGCATCAAAAATGAATTGCGTAACCATGCGGATCAGGTTTGGGGTGTTGGTGGTAAACTCACGCCCTTTATCATCTTTGATAATGAGTTTGCAGCCTTGGTATGGGTTGCTTTCCAACTGGTCGTTTTCCTCCACCAGTTTCACCTCAAACTCTTCCAGCGTTTTAATGCGACCGATCAGCGCCAAACGCTGGATGGTCAGGCGGTGCAGGTTACCGACGGATTTTAGGGTCTGTTCCAAATTCAAAGCAGGTTTGATATATTTAATTTCTGCCTTTTGCGCTTCCCCGGCTATTGGCTGCTCTTGTTGTTCGGGTGCAGCGTTAGCGGGTTGGTTATCCACTGCAACTTTATCACCGGCCTTTGTTTCACCGGCTTGGGTTGCCTCAATTTTCGCAGCCTCGGCGGGTTTTTCATCTTTTGCGGGTTCATCTTTTCTGGCTTCCTTTCCTGTTAAATTTGGGCGGTTTTCTACCCGTGGTGCATTGTTGTTACCTGCGTTTGTACCTTGTACCTGCTTTGCATTTTTTTCTGCTGTTTTCATTTTGTTAAGCATTAAGAGTTAAAAAATTTGTTGTTTATTTCTCTCTTTCGCCCCTTTCCCGTAAAAGCTTTTTCCAAAAGAAAAAGGAGAAAAAGAAAGCAAATGCCCGGGCACGACACGCAGCAAAAAGGAAACGGAATAATTGGAGGGGACCCTTTGGGGAGGCAGCCGTTTATGCCGTAGTCTTTTTGCATACTATCGGTGATCATCAGGCAACAGTGCCCAATTTAGCATCCTTTTTCTCCTTCTTTTGGAAACAGTAATCGTTAAAAAGAATCTGTTACAAGTGTTTTACAAGTGCGAAGGCATTCAGGGCTATCAGCCTGAATGACGATGCTTTTGCGCTATTAGCAGCGCCTGTTTTGAACGCAGGTGAAAGTCAGGCGCGCCCATTAGGGACAGGAACGGCATCCTGCACCGCAGATACAGAGGATGGCCCGGACCGCAGGTAATGGCTTACACAAAACATAAAAAAATTGCTTTCTGGAAAATCGTCATTAGAAAATGCTAAACTTGGCCTTCTAAACTTAATAACCTTATATGCAGACAGGTCAGACGACAGTACGCGGAATTTTCGACGGGAGCCGGATATTCAACGTGCCTATTTATCAGCGCGCCTATTCATGGGACAAAGACAATCATTTACCTTATTTTTTTAATGATCTGGTTAACCAACAGGCGGACAGGCCTTATTTTTTAGGCACATTCCTTTTCCACGACTACGGAAAGACAGGGGATTTTGAAGTTATTGATATAATCGATGGTCAGCAACGGTTAACTACGATGATCATTTTTATGAATGTGCTGATCACCAACATGCAAAAATGCGGCTCTGCCCTTGTTTCTGAGCGTACTTATCGTATTTTTATTCGTGATGGAGACACCTACAAGCTTCAACTAAGTAATGAAGATTCGGCTTTTTTGCACCAATATATTTTAGGGATTGAAGACCCTTTAGAAAATGAGATCAATACACCGTCAAAGCGTCTTTTGCTGGAGGCAAAAATTTATTTCCATAAAAAGCTAAAAGATTTAACGGCTGAATTACTCGAAAAACTCTATACAACACTTACCGAAGCGGAGGTGCTGCTTTATACCGTCAAACAGATCAGCAGCGCTACTCAAATTTTTGAACTGTTGAATGATCGCGGTAAGAAACTGACCGATCTGGAATCCATTAAGAGTTTCCTGATGTATAATATGGGTTTGGTGGCTACTAATCCAGATCAATATATCAAGAACATTCAAACGCATTTTGCTGCCATTTACCGGTTGATCGAACAATTTGACATCAATGATGACGATGTTTTGCGATATCATACCATTGCCTTTGAAAAAGAATTTGAAGAAAAAGCGAAGAAATTCATCAAGAAAAAAATAAGCAGACTGATCAATGCGGGGAAAAAAGATGAAGCCAAAACAGTTATTGAGCATTACACCAAGTCGTTGTTGCAATCTTTCCAGCTGTTCCAGGCAATAAAAGACAATACTGCCAAAGAGCCTATCCTGGATAACCTGTTCATGATCGGCAAGGTCAGCCCTTACTACCCGGTTATGATGAAAGTCTTGAAAGAGCGCCAGGGAGAGTTTAAAAAACTGTTACAAGCATTAACCAGATTTACATTCAAAGCGAGCATGTCCAACCTACGCAGCAGCGGAGAAAGTTATTTCCATACCGATCTGCGTAATGGACATGACGTTATTCATAAAATCGTACTCTTTTCCGAAGATAACTGGTGGAATATCAACGGACGGGTAAAAGCTTCGTTAGCCTACCCCAATTACTATGACTGGTTAAGCAAAAACCTGGTTAAATATATTCTCTTCTCTTATGAGAACTATAGGCGTGAAAAAAAGGGTTTTCCGTTGTTGAGCCGTGCTGATTATGAATCTGATGACAGCAGAAAGAAACTAAATATTGAGCACATCACTGCAAAAAAAGCTAAAGGGATGGTTTTCGACGAAGACTTTAAGCTAAATTATTTGAATAATATCGGCAACTTGGTTATCGACAGCACGTCCTCTAATTCCAGTAAAAACAACTCCGCTACCGGGGATAAAATTGAACATTTTCAGCGCGCACCTATCATGTCTCAAAATGAAATCGATCAAGAGCATATCGACTGGAGCGATCTGGATTCCATTAAGAATTTCATCGATGAGCGGGCTGGTGTACTCAGAAAATTTATCGTTAATGAAATTCTAAAGGAGCGTGACAAAATAGATTATTACTTGCCACCAACACTTGTGCAAACTGACCCCGTAAACTAAAAAACGATGAATATCATTCCATTCAAAGGCAAAAACGAGTCTTTACATAATAAGCTGAATTACTTGTATAACACGGGAAAGACTTATATCATGGATAACCATATGGCTGCCGGTTGGTGCTGGCTGCAAAAGGTTGACTTAAATGAGCAATACGATTTATTCCACATCGACCGCCACTATGATCTGATGGCGAGCCAGGTGGATGACTGGGTGGCGCGGCTCAACGCTATCGGCTTCAATTATAAGGATTCCACGATGGAGGAGCTACAAGCAGTGATGTTTACGCGACCGGATAATCCTTCAGGAGGTTCCTTTCCATTGTTCCAATGGGATAATTATATAACCATATTGGATAAGCTATATCCGTCGTTATGGTTCTCGCAAACTTTTGTAACCCATAAAGACGGTGATATTCCCGATGGGTATGAGCTTGATGAGCCCGGTTTTGAGCATTTGCCAACGGATCTGGGCTATTGGCTGGAAAACAAAAACCACAAAAGTGTACTGAACCTGGATATCGATTACTTCTTTATTAAGTACAATCAAAAATATGTGCAGTTATTTACGGATGATTTCATCAAAGTAATCGCGAAAGAAATAGGTTCGGCCTGGAGTAATATCGAAGTATTTACCATCGCACTAAGTCCGGAATGTTGTGGTGGCTGGGATAACTCTGTGCGGGTCGCTAATCTGATCACGGACGAATTGGATATCGAATGGGAACTTATCTAAGTAAAAAGGGAATGCAAATAAGTCAGAGCTGGCAGGAATTTACACCGCGCGGAATACCATCCCGTCGCGAACCTATTGACAGTTATTTGATCCGTATACGGTTAAATGAGGCGTATAACCATATACCCGATGAAGTATTTGAACAATGGATATATCCTCTTCATGATGATGAACAAACTTTGCAGAATTATGCCTGGCTTGATTATACGCGATTAACATTTAAAATCATTACCTGGGATTATAAACAATTGGACAGCCTGCATTTAGTTCCAAGGTTTGAGCACATGAAAAAGGACTTTGATAGCGAATTCGCAGCATTGCCACCATCGGAAGAACCTTATTGGCGCGTTAACGGCACCTGGCGGGTTCCGCCTATAGTTGTCGAAGTTGACACCCTAACCGGGCCTTACCCGGAACCAGCTCACTTGCGGCCTCCATATCAATTGGTAGAAGGCCATTCCAGGTTACACAACCTGCTTATATGCCATCATCAAAATATACATCTGGCCGCCGGACATCAGGTTTATTTAATGCGTGGCGAAAAATTAATCTAAGCGACAACATATGTAACTTCCTGACCATTATGATTTACCGGTCAACCTGCTTGCCAACCACTAATGACTATCGCCAGTAACAATGAGTTTGAATTTATAGTAGGATAAAGCATGCTTAGTCATCGTTAGCGCCGCTATTCGTATTATACCAATACATTTCCTTTAATACGTTTGATTCTTCTTCGATCCATTGATCATTGTCAATCAGTTTTCTGATCAGCATTTGTTGCGAATTGGAATAATATTCCGTTTTCAATCCAGAAAATTCTTGTAGATAATTCCAACGGCTTTTGTGTTCGAATGAATCACTCGGCAGATAAAGATGTGGAGGAGCCGGAGTTAGCAATTGAATATCGGAACTGCGCCCGCGCAGTTTCAGTTTGATACGCTGATAGATCTTCAAGCCATCGGAATCCCAGTCGCAACTGTAAAAGATGGGGTATTTTAACTCTTGTTCATCGATATCATCGATCATCGCCACATTATTCCCGCCAACATGCCATAATTTAACCTGCAATTCTTTGGCATTCCATGGCTGCTTTAAAAAAGATTTATTTTCACAAAGAATAACGGCCTTCGGGTTGGCAAAGTCCACCACCAAACGATATTGCAGATCTTTCGCACTTTGCGGAAACTCAGCTATGCCCAGGATTTGTAGAACGGCATTCCGAACGCTATGCCTTAGCTTCAAATACTTTGATCCGCCATATTCAAAAACCTTTGCTGAAAAATCCTCAATGTTGGATAGCCTGCCTGCCAGTTCGTGACGGCTTTCATAAACCATCATTAGCGTACGGATATCTTCTTCGGTAAAGTTTTTCCGCGCATCGGGGGATATGCCTGCTTGTTCCAGAAAAGCATAGTAATGAAGATATTGGTCTTTAAAGTTGGCTTCAAAATAGTCCCCAAACCCGTCCAGCGCCACTAAAACCTTATTATTTCCTTTTTTCTGACCGATCAAACCAGACTGCGATAACAGATATTTAATAAAATCGTCAGCTTGAATTTTAGCAGACGTTTTTTGATGAATGTAAAGATCATACAAGGCCTTTAAAACTGGCCATTCGATCTCCCTGCTATTCCGTTTCTTCAAAGATTTCATGAATGTTAGCGGTTATTTCCCCTTTATTAAAAATGGCTAATGGCGGTACATAGCTCAACCCATCAGATTCTTTATTATCGTGCATAATATAAATGTATTGACCATCATTGCTAATATCCCCCGCAGTTTCGATGGACATCGTAACCAGCTGATACTTTTCTTTTTTGGCCAGTGCATGGAGCATCTCGTAATTGCTACCCAATCCCTCTGCCTCATCGATCGGCATGATCTTGATACCCGGCCGTTCGCTATCCTCGATCAAAGATAAACGGGCCAGGCACAATAATGCATTGGCGGTATAAGTTTGTCCATTGCTGCCCGCATTGCTTTGGCCGTCCTCCAGTTTAATATCAAAGATCAGGTCAAAATAGGCCCTGGGGTCCAGTAAGTCTTTATACCCGGCATCCTTCTTACCGCCCGCATCCCGGAAAACGGTTACCATGATCTGATCGATATCCTCGCGTTGCATAGGGGCGAATAAACCGGTGTTCTGCGCCTCGCTATTCAATCTTTTACGGAACACCTTCATCCAGTCATCGGGAAAATCAGTAATCGGTTTTGTGATGAGTGTGGCATGACTGCCACCGGTTATCGCCCGGTCTTTGTGGCGCAGGTAGTTACCGATCTGTTGCACTTTGGTGAGATAACCATTGTAGGTACTTTCCACTTCGTTAAAGACTCGGTGCAGGATCTCAATTTTCCTGGAGCCGATGCGTTGCAGATCGCGTGCAAGTTCGGTCAGCCGCTTTTCGATCTGCTCGCCGATCAGGTCTTCCCTGATATCGTAGGTTTGAAATACTGTGGGCAGTAATTTATGGGCGAGTATACCTACAGAGTAAGTTGCCAGTATCGTCTTATCCTCAATGCCTGCTGCTGCCGTATCATAAGCGATTGTAAAACGGCTCTCCGCGTGATTACTTTCGGTATCATCGGGCTCTTTCGATACATTGGTCAAATCTATCTCGGCATCAAAGTCACGTTTAATATCTCTTAAAAAATCAAGCTTAGCCTGTTGCAGATTCCGGTGTGCCGATGCCAGTAAAAGTTGCATATCGCCCAATGCTTTTTCGGACCGGACAAACGTCTTCTCCGCCTCCATACTCATTTCATATAGCCTGTCCGCAGAAGGAGGCATTTTAAACAAGGCAGATTCTTCCTGCTGTATGCCTGGGACGGTAATACTTTGTTGCTCTTGCAGGGCCTCCAGTTCATTTTCTAAGGTGAGTAACTTATCTTCTTTATCGCTGATCAAAGTGTCAAAATCGGTACCACCATATTGCCTTTTAACCGCCTGCTCGATACCCGAGATCTGCCCCATTAACATTTTGTCCTGCGACTGGCTGGCCATCCAGCTTTCAAAACCATTTTCATAAACGGCCAGTTTTGCCTCATGATCAGCGAGCAGGCTATCCTTCGCCTCATACGCTTGGAGATACTTATGGAATTCGGAGCCGGTTAGTTCACCAATCTCATCAATGGCTTCGAACAAGTCTGTTTGGTGATCCCGATATAAACGTGTTGCCAATACCAGGCCCGGATAACCTTCCAGTTGTTTTTTTTGTGATCGGAATTGTTGGATGCTCTGTTGCGTAGCCGCTATTTCTTCCCGAAGGGTGGCCAGTGGCTTTAGGCTAGCAGCTACCTCGCTAAGCGGAACATCCAAATACCGGACCTTGACCAGGTCGATATGCTCATAGATACCCGAAAGCGCTAACCAAAAACCACCTCCAGGAGTGTTTACCATGACAGGCTCTTTAAACAGGTCTTCCGGGAATGGCAAGTACCGGCCCGCCGGATGTTCCGGTTCCGTCCTATCCAGCGCCTGAAAATGGATCAGCATACTTTCCTGTTCATGGGATAGTGGAAAAGATAAATTCGCCATTGCCCAGCCTGCGAGTGAGTTGGGGTTTTGAATGTCCGAAAATGTTAACTGGGTTTCAAGCAGCGTTTTAGTAGCCGTTAAGGTGTTGAGTTTGTCCGCGCTCAGTTCAGCAGCATCGTCCGGATCCGTGAACCAGAGCGACTTTTCAAATTCAGCGGTCAATCTATGTTCGTCGAGAAAGGCCATGAACTTATCCAAGACATCTTTGCTTTCCTCTTTTGCGCGTTCTTGTCTATACCAGCCATTGAGCGTCGGGAGATCCTGGTCGCATTGTATCAACCACTGCTCCACTTTATCAATCATTGCTTTGTTTTTATTGCTTTGGTCAAGCAATACTTTGGCGGAATCGGCTTGTGTTTTAAAAATGACTGTATCGCTGCCTGATCGCCCTAACTTCCGGTTCAACTCGGTCAACTGGTTATGTTGGGCTCGCAAATCGGTGACCGCGGTCTTGAGGATACGTTGCTGGATCAGTATCCTTTGTAGGGTTGAGGAGGTGTGCACTTGCTGGGCAGTAGCTTTTTCGGTCAATAGCCGCTGCTGGTTGACGTGCCAAAAACTTGCGGTATTCCGCCGGAATTCGTCCCTGGTCTTTTGAAAAGCCTTGAATGCTTCCGATACGGTAACAATTGCCTTTTCTTTATCCCGGATCTGATCGATTTCCTCCTGCAAACGTTGATGCTGCTGGGCATCCATGCTGATACTTTGCACCTCTTCATGGTACTTGTCGATCAACCGCTTATGATCATCCTCCCCAAACAGGAAAGTTTTCAAGGCGTCCGAATTATTATAAAAGCCCTTTCCCCTCGAAAATGAACGAATAATACCTGCATAGCCACTCAAACGCTGCCGACTTTGACTCAGGTCAACCGCCAATATCCCATTGTCAAAAAGCAATTGGTGATATCTTTTTTGCGTCAGCGTTTTTAAGTAACCCTTTTCTAAAAATGATTGCTCCAGCCGATCTAAGGGTTCGATCTGTTCATTGACCAATAGATCGCGGTAACGTACAGGTTGATCCATTGAAGTCAGGGTCTTATCAAAGTCATAACCCGCCTGAACAATAAAAAACTGCATCTGACTATTGGAAGTTTCGAGGTAACCGCCTAAAGTAAGGTATTTCCGCGGCCCTGTTTCTATATTCAGCAATAGATACCCCCGACCATACTTATCACCATCGCCTTTAAGGGCCAGGCCGCTGGTGTCCCTGGCTTTTACTCCTTCTGTGCCTGAACGGAATACGCTTGATCCAACCAATAATAATTGTATGAAGTCGGCTATGAGGCTTTTACCGCTGCCGCTTTCACCGCTAAAGTCCGTACGAAATTTATGGAACCTGTAATCGCAGTTAAAATGCTGGCGAATATTGAGCGTCGAAAGGCTGTATATTCTCGGGTAATGCTCAACCATTGCCATTTGGTTTTAAAAGTTCATCGATCTGTCCGATCTGAGGATAATACATCCTTCGTAGCCGATCGAACGAAGGCTGATAGGTAAAACTGTCCGGATCATCTTTGTCCCGGGAGATCCAGCCCAGCTGGTCAAACTCAGAAAAAGCTTTCTGAACCAGATTGGTCAGTTTGTCTTCGGTAAAGTCAGTCCCTGCTTCTGTACCTAAAGAAGATACGACGCGTTGTAATTTGACGACCAACTCATCGTACTCCTGATATAGCAGGTTGATAAAGTCGGATATCCTGCTTAATTCAATATTCCCGTCCAGCTTAAATATCTTAAAGAACAACAAACCGATCAGGATATATTCTGCTTTCATATACAACCTATACTGGGGATCTGTAGGCACCTTACCCCGTGAGCCTTCCTGGAAGTCGATATAATAATAAGTATTCCATTCTTCCCCCTGCCGTTGCAACAGCATTTCGAAATAATCGGCATAATATGCTTGCAAACTATCATAATGCTTTTCCAGGAACCGGTATAATGACGCAGGTTTAGGATGATCCCGCTGGATGTGCGTGCCGGACTTCAGCACATAATCAAGCCGGGCAAAAACGGACCTCGCCATTTTGTCTTCCAGAAACGCATAGCGTCCCGCTATTGCTTCTTGCTTATCGTCATATTCCATAAAGAAAGGTTAGGGTATAATGGTTCACGATATTCATTTTCATCGACCGCCACTTGGTACAAGCGACGGTCACTGCATTGCTTGATCAGTTTTTGAGCGGTTTTGACAGCGATATTCAAGTTTCCATTCTCCCCAGCCAATACCTGAAAGAAAAATGGCGAAAAGTCCAATTTTCCGGTACTGGTGATCACATCAATAGCCGCATTTACCCAGCCCTGCACTTTAGATTTGAGTTGTAAACGTGTGTTACTTTGCTCCAACATGATTTGTGTCCTAGTTATATCCACCGTCCTCACTTTTGGCGCAATGGGCGCTTTCCTCGCAAAATCTCTCAACTGAACAATTCCGAACTTGGGTATGGACTCCGACACGCGCATTTGAAATAGTTCGATATCATCTGGAAATATCAAACGCTTTGGCTGATTCACTTTCCGAATATAGCGGGTCTGATCCAGTAGATAGTGAATAAACTTATCTGTCTTCCTGTCAAATTCGCGTTGGTTAAATTCAAAAATAAACTCCCTGATCCGGGGCTTAATTTTATCGATCCGTATACTCACCTGATCTAAATGATTCCGTACATCCTGATTGTATTGAAGTACCTGATTGATGGCCGCTAAAAGCGGATAGTTTTCAGGCCTTTTCAACATACTTTGTAACAAATCATCAATGTCATAGGTAAAGTGAAAACCCGTCGCCAGTTCATGCGCATGCTGCTTGATCTTTTCCAATCCAGCACTAATGGTCTCGATCAATTGGAGAATGTCGTTTTGAGGTTGCTTGATCTGTTTTCGAAACTCATCAACGGCTTCGCTTACCTGTTGATCCAATATTTCTACCTGCGTTGCGAGTTCCAGGCTACGCGAGTTGAAATGATCGTCCATCCAGATCATCAGTTCCGGCGGTTCTTTAGCCAAGCTATTTTGCAAGGTCTCCAACAGTCCCTTAAATAGCCTTTCTATTTTCGCCGGGTGGTAACTTTCAGAAAGCCGCTTGTGTATTTTCAGGCAAAACTCTTCACCATATTTTTTGAACCCATAAACTTTACGTTTGCGGTCACGCCAAAGGAAAAAATCTTGCAGCCTTAGTATAATCTGATTATTTCGTTCATATTCGACGCGCTGTCCCGACTTACCCAAATCAGCATAAACCCGGTTAATAATAACCAATATCTGATCTTCAGTAAATTCCTGCTTGGGATAAGACTGGAATAAAGCTAACAATACCAGGCCATCCTCTTTATTGGGGATGAGTTGATGATATCGTGGCTTGGCTTCAAAATAGAGATCTATATCGTTCATTGGCGAATAAGTACCTAGGTCAGGATATAAATATACTGTTATACCAAATAGTAGTGAAATCTATATTTTTAATATTTAAAATGCGCCGTAATTGGTGCGATAACCATGGACTCAATCATATAACAAGGTGCTTTTAATCTTAAAAGGCATTAATACTCCTTTTGAGAATATTGGTATATTTTTTGTGCTCTTTTTTTCCTTTTATATCATATCTGATATGAAAAATAAGGAGGAAACCAAAAAGCGTTTAGTCAATGCGGTAGGAGAAATATTGAAAAACGAGGGTTACAGCGCACTCGGTGTCAATAATATTGCCAGAAAATCGGGTGTAAATAAAGGGTTGATCTACCGTTACTTCGGAAAATTGGATTACCTCGTTGAAACTTACGTTGTTGAAAACGATTACTGGCTGGAGTTTTTCAAACAGACCAAGCAATTAGTGCAGGAAAGCCAACCAGAGAGCTTACAGTTATTAATTAGTCAGATCCTTCAAAACCAGTTTAAATTCTTCCTTTCAGAACCGGACATGCAGCGCCTGATCCATTGGGAACTTTCAGGTGAAAGCCCTTTAATGAAGAGTATCCATAATGCCCGTGAAAGTAACGGCCAGAGGATTCTGGAAATGACAGATGATCATTTTAAAAATCAAAAAGTAAATTTCAGAGCCGTATCAGCTTTATTGGTCGGCGGTATTTATTATACAATATTACACAGCCGTTTTGTTGGCGGGACTTTTTGCGATCTGGACATCAATTCCAAGGATGGCCAAAACGAAATATTAAAAGCAATTGAGCAGACCGTGGGATGGGCTTTTGATTCCTCAAAAGCGACCTAAATAAATAGTTTTTTCAAAATCTCAATAGTGATAGATTAAACCATCTAATAATCCATTCAATTTATTGAACTGGAAGAGTTATATCCTTACATATTTCTTGTAATAAATCGCAGGGGTTAATATTTATTGACAGCGCAATTTTGTAAAGTTCCTCAACAGTAAGTTTCGTTGTTGAATTATTCGATAACTGAGTTATCCGAGATTTACTAATTCCAGTTCTTCTTGAAATTTCTGCTTTATTAACAGAACGTTTTGATAAAAATAAACCCAAGTCTGTCATTAGTTTCTAAATACTTTACACTTATTTAGAATTAATGTACGTCTGTTTAAATAAATGAAATAAATTTTATGAATTTAGATAGAATTTCTATATACTTGTTTAGAAATTAAAAACATTTTTTACTTTTTAGAAAGGAAAAGGTAATTGTAGATGCCTTTTTAAAGCTCCAGTGGCAATTACCGAACCGCTTTAGCATATAGGGAATTTTACAGGAAATGGAGACAGTACTGTGCTTATATAAAGGTCTTCCTTCTTGTTCCTGCCAGCTTTCCTTAAATATAGCCGTAAGAAATGTATTGATTCAGGCTTGTATTATGGAAACACAAAAATCAAAACCCAACTCTCCCGATTTCAGTACCCTAAGCGGGATAATGGAACGGTTTCATCGTGTACCCTATGAACAGTTTCAAAGGGAATTAAACGATTGGTTCACCGGTAACCTGCGGAAAAAAGGAATGGATGTGAACACCCTGCAACCAAACGGTTTCCCCGGCCTGCCCAACTTAATCAGTTCAATTTATCATCGCGCCGAGGTACTGCAATCTTTGTCTGAAAATCAAATCACCACCGAACATGAAGACAAGTAAATCAAGTATCTGGCTGCTCGTCATTTGCCCTCCCGAATGACCAGGGATAATAGCAACCCGGTGTCAGTTAATAGTTCATATTGACCGGGTTGCTATTATATAGAGTTCCCTTCCTGTTCCATTTATTCAAAATAAACACTCATGAAAAAAATAGCGATTTATATCGTACTGGCTTTGCTATGCCTGAATTTCCGGGTAGCTGCGCAGCATTCCCAACCAGTGATCCAGCTTCATATCAGTGATCAGGTACCGGATATCACGTTCAGCAACCTGCTTTATTACAAGACCGCCACGGCTAAACTGGCTGACTTTAAAGGCAAAGTCATCCTGCTGGACTTCTGGGCGACCTGGTGCAGTAACTGTATTAACGGTTTGCCGCATATGGATTCCCTGCAAAGGCAATTCGGCGGCAACCTGCAGGTATTTCTGATCAATTGTAAAAAGACGGGCGACGGCCTGGACAAGATCAATGCCCTGTTCAAAAGAATGGGCAGCAAACCCAACCTGCCCGTAGCCGTGCAGGACACCGTTTGCAGCAGTTATTTCCGTTTCACGGCGCTGCCGCACTATGTCTGGATCAACCGGCAGGGTGTGGTTGTGGCTATTACCGGCAAAAAAGAGGTAACCGAACAAAACGTAGAGCAACTGATCAGGTACGGCCGGATCGACCTCCCCGTCAAGGAAGACAAGGTGCGTTAACCCAATTTTTTAACCATTAACCTACATCCATGAAATTTAAATATTACCCGTTTCTATTACTCATCCCGCTCTTTTTACCGCGGATCGCTTTTACCCAGGTTAAACTCGTCCATGGGCAGGTCAGCACCGCAGCAGGCCTGCCGCTTACCGGGGTGACGCTGACCTTTGCGGTCAGCCGCACTTCGTCGGCTTCGGACACCGCAGGCCGCTTCAGCCTTGCCCTAAAGCATTCGCCCGATACGCTCGTGATCACTTATATCGGTTATCAGCGCATACGGCTACCCGTTACTGCGGCTTCGGTTTTGCCGCTCCGCATCCAAATGGAGCCGCTGATCAGCGAACTGAACGAAGTGGTGGTCAGTACCGGCTACCAGGATATACCCAAAGAAAGAGCGACCGGCTCCTTTTATAAAATGGATAATCACCTCCTGAACCAGCGGGTCAGCGGCGATATCATCAGCCGGCTCGACGGCCTGACCAGCAGTCTCCTGGTTGACAAACGTAATCCAAATCAAAGTACGCTACAGATCCGGGGCCTCAGCACGTTGAATTATGATGCCGCTTCGCCGCTGCTCGTGCTGGATAATTTCCCTTATGCCGGTGATATCAACAATATTAACCCGAACGATATCGAAAGTATAACGGTGCTGAAAGATGCCGCCGCTTCCTCGATATGGGGAGCGCGCGCGGGCAATGGCGTCATTGTCATTACCACCAAAAAAGCCAGGCCAAACCAGCCGCTTAGGGTGACCCTCAATTCAAATATCACCTTATCACCTAAACCCAACCTGTTTTCCGCCAACCAGCTATCTGTCGGCAGTTTTATCGGACTGGAGAAATACCTGTTCACGCAGGGTAACTACGCTAACCTGTTCAATGACCCGGCGCACCCGCCGATATCCCAGGTAGCAGAGATCCTCCAACAGCAAAAGGACGGCACGCTTACCCAGGCACAGGCGGACGCACAAATCAACCGGCTTGCCGGGCAGGATGTGCGGAATGACATGACGCAATATTTATACCGCCCCGCAACCGTGCAGCAATACGCGCTGAACCTGACCGGCTCCGGCAACCACATCCGGTACCTGATGTCCGCAGGCTATGACAAAAACGGGAGTAACCTCAAAGGGAACGGCAACCAGCGGGTCACGCTGCGCTCCAATAATAGCATTGACATGACCAAAAAGTGGCAGCTGCAAACGGACATCATCTTTACGCATACCGACGCGACCGCCAACAGCCCCGGAGGGTATGGCAATTACAGCTTTACGGGCAATATTTCCCCTTATGCCCGGCTGGTCAACCCTGATGGCAGCCCGGCTGCCATTGATGTATTCTACCGGGGGCAGTACACCGACACGGCAGGTCATGGCCGGTTGCTGGACTGGAAATACCGGCCCTTGCAGGAGTTAGCCAACAATGACAATACGACAACTGTGAATGACCTGTTGCTGAATGCGGGCACCTCCTACAAGGTGCTTCCCTGGCTCAGCGCAGACCTGAAATACCAGTATCAGCAGTCCTGGAACAATACGACCAATGATAATAGCCTCGCTATCTTTTCCACCCGAGACCTGATCAACCGGTTCAGCCAATTGACGGCGACCGGCGTAACCTATATTGTTCCCAAAGGCGGCATATTGAACACGCGCGACGTAGTGAACAAGGCCCAGTCCATCCGAGGACAATTCAATGTCAATAAGAACTGGGGAGATCAGCATGAACTTTCGGCTATTGCCGGTGCCGAGGTCAGGGAAACCCAAAGCCATGTCAGTACGGGCACCTTATATGGCTATAATGCTAATACCGCTACAACTGCCAGTGTGGATTATGCCAATCCATATCCAACGTTCGACGGCATTTACGGTAACAGCTATGTTCCCTATGGCAACAGTGTCGATCAGTTAACGAACCGCTTTGTTTCGGTTTACGCCAATGCCGCTTACACCTACAACCGGAAATACACGCTGTCCGGAAGCGCCCGGCGGGATGCCTCGAATATCTTTGGCGTGAATACCAATCAGAAATGGGTGCCGCTCTGGTCTGCCGGATTTTTATGGCGGATCGACCAGGAAGCGTTCTATAAGATCGGCTGGTTGCCGCAGTTGAACATGCGCATCACCTATGGCGTAAGCGGCAACCTGTCCCTGACCGCTTCTGCGCTGACCAAAATCCAGTATAATGACCCTTCGCGTTCACCGATCAACCTGCCTTCCGTGGATATCCTGTCGCCGCCGAATCCTTACCTGCGCTGGGAACAGGTCAGGACCTGGAACGCGGGTTTTGGTTTCGGTACGAAAAACAGCCGCGTCACCGGCTCCATCGACCTGTATCAAAAGAATTCCACCGACCTGATCAACAATGTGATCCTTGACCCGACGGTCGGGATGACCGGCGCTTTACAAAATTCGGCAGCTATTGATTCCAAAGGCTTTGATGTGGTGCTAAACACACTAAATGTGAACCACGGGATCAAATGGCGGACGACGCTTTTGCTGAATTATGTATCCTATAAAGTTTCCAAAAACCTCAACCCGCCTTTGGCAGACGGTCTGGTCAGCGACGGGAATTATATCTTCCCCGTAGTCGGTTACAATCCTTATGAAATAGTCAGCTATCAATGGGCCGGGCTCGATCCGCAGACCGGTGACCCGATGGGCTATGTAAACGGTCAGCCCAGCAAGGATTACCAGGCTATTTCTAAAAACCCTGTACAGCAACAGGTGGTCAGCGGACCGGCCCTGCCGCCGCTGTTCGGCACGTTCAGGAATACCCTGGACTGGCATCATTTTTCATTGGCGGTCAGTATCACCTATAAGTTAGGTTATTACTTCCGGCGGCCAACGCTGAATTATACCACCTTATTTACCTATGGCACCGGATATTCGGAATACGACCAGCGCTGGATGAAGCCAGGAGACGAAAAGTTTACGAATGTCCCATCCCTGATCTACCCGGCTAACGCTTTACGGGACAATTTCTATCACTATGCCGCGATCAATGTGGAACGGGCGGACAATATCAAGCTGAATGATGTTTACCTGGCTTATGACTTCGTACCGCGAAACCCCGTTATGGGCCTTAAATCAGTGCAGTTCTATGGCTATGCCAGCCAGTTGAACCTGCTGCTCTGGAAAGCCAACAAATCCGGCATTGACCCGGATATCCTGTACGGTGTCAAGTCGCCGCTGACCTTTTCCGTAGGCCTGAAAGCTAATTTTTAACCGTTAAATTTTTTGATATGAAAGTCTTAACCCCTGTATATAAAGCGAAGAAAACCAATTACCTGTTCACCATGGCACTGCTGGTCGCGTTACTGGCCATGCCGGCCTGTCAAAAATACCTGGAAGCAAAGCCGGACCAGAAAATAACCACGCCATCGACCATCGATGACCTCGAAGGCATGCTGGATAATTATTCAGCCCTGAACACGCATTACCCTTCGGCTTCCGAGGTGAGTGCCGATAATTTTTACCTCACGGATGCGGATTGTGCCAGCCTGGTGGAGCGGCAGCGGAATTTTTACCTCTGGCAAAAGTACGATGATATCGGCGGTGACTATACGGCCCCCTATAACAGCATTTTCTATGCGAATATCATGCTGGAAACTTTGGATAAGCTGCCGGGCAGCGACCCGGCGAAAGTGAACGAAATACGGGGCAGCGCCCTGTTTTTAAGGGGCGCTTATCACTATGCGCTGGCCCAATTATTCGCGGTCCCTTATGATGAGCAGACAGCCGGCACCGATTTGGGTATTCCGTTGCGATTAAAATCCGATATAGCAGACCTGCCGGTACGCTCAACGATCGCGGCTACCTATACGGCGATCATTACCGACCTGAAAGCCGCCGTTCCCTTGCTGCCTGCGTCACCTTCGTTAAAATACCGGCCTTCCAAACCCGCCGCTTATGCGATGCTGGCCCGTGTTTACCTTGCCATGCGGAAATATGACCAGGCGGGCCTGTACGCGGACTCCTGTTTGCAATTGTATCACACGCTCATCGATTATAATACGGTCAGCGCAAGTTCAAGTATACCGTTTAAACAATTCAATGATGAAGTGATCTATGACGCCCGGACATCGCCGCCCGCCGCCTTGTCCGCGGCAAGGGCCCGCATCGATACGCTGCTCTTCCAATCGTACGCCGCCAACGACCTGCGAAAGACGGTCTTCTTTAAATCTAATGCGAATGGCAGCAAGGCTTTTAAAGGGAATTATACCGGTTTGAGCAACGCATCGCTGTTTACAGGCTGCGCGACCGATGAAGTGTTGCTGATCCGGGCCGAAGCAGCAGTGAGGAATGGCAACGCACAGCCAGCCCTGAATGACCTGAATACGCTGTTGGTCACCCGTTACAAATCCGGAACCTATGTACCTGCCACAACGAGCAATACCGGTCAGTTGTTGACTTTGATCTTGCAGGAAAGGCGGAAGGAATTGTTGTACCGGACGCTGCGCTGGACCGATCTGCGGCGACTGAATAAGGAGACGGCTACGGCACAAACCCTTTACCGTAACATCAGCGGGACAAGGTATACGCTGCAACCGGGTGGTTTACGTTATACTTTTGAGATAGACAGGAATGCCGTTAATATCAGCGGGCTCACACAAAACCCCTGATTAATTAAGCAGCGGGTTCGCTGAACCGAACCCGCTGCTCCTGGCTGAATTACTCCTTCATGTCAATATTGGCATCGCTCGGGCTGCCGTTTTGCTGCGAAGACCATAAGGCGGACTGTTCCGCATTGAATTCGCTGGTCACCGGCTGCTGACCTGTTGGTTTATTGGTCGGCAGGTATACACCGCATACATTAGCCCCATCCCCGCAGGTCAGGTCCTGACGCACGTAATTGCTGATATTCTGAATATCAGCCTGGGCATGCGAACTGGAAGTATAGCGGTAAAAATAAGTGCTGAATTTGTTTGCGGTGGTAAATGCGCTTGCACTTACGGCGATAGCGATGGCCGCCAGGCCTAAAAATTGTCTTTTCATGGTTATGAACACCTTTTACATCAAAAAGTGCGAAAACTTTAAATGGATGTTAAACAATAACGCCTACTCTGTGCCAGGTTTTCGGCCTATCCTGTGCATGATCAACGACACCCGGTCATTGGGTCAGCAATAAGGGCTTAACGCTTTTGCCGTATCCTCCTTTCCCTGTACGTGATATATAGTCCGGTAAACGTTAACAGCAAAAAGAAGCTATTGAACAAAAAATGGCTTTTCCACCCCATGTGCCGGAATACGCCGCCGCAGGAACAGGGCTTTTGGGGAAAAGCACCGGCTAAGGCAAAGCCGGTATAAACGGTAAACGCCAGCATCAGGATACAGGCTAAAAATAACCCCGCCCTGCGGTACCGCGGATGACAGAGCAAAGCCGCAGTGAGTAATTCTACGGCCGGTAAAGTATAGATGAGTGTCGCAGTTGTCCATGAAGGCAGCTGCTGGCGCTGCATCTGGCCGCTGAATTCCGTAAAATTCATCAGTTTGCTGAAAGCGGTATAGGCAAACAGCAGGATCAGCAGAAAAATAATCACATCAAGGAGGACAGCGGTTTTCATAAGATAGGATCGTTGATCAAAATTAGATCCCGCAGCCTGCCGCTTAAAGGTCATACCGCACGTATTGCTGCCTGAAAAATCACAGGTTAGGGCTTTGTTTTTCACAGCAGCCGGTGAACACCTACAGGTTATCCCTGGAAATAAGCCGGCTCAGGCTCTCCCTGCTCATTTCCAGGTAGGAAGCGATCATTCTTAAAGGCGCATGTTTGAATACCAGCGGGCTTTCGTTTCGCATGGCACGGTACCGTTCTTCTGAATTCATGGCGTTCAGGACCGTGCGGCGGAAATCCTTTCTCAATTGCTTCAACATGCAGGCCCGCATGCATACCCTGGTTTCCGGGTAGCTGCTTAACAGGACATCCAGCTTTTTATAGGTCAGGGATAACAGTTCGGCGTTTTCCAGTATTTCGATATAAACATCGGACGGCGTTTTCAAATAGCCCTGATAGGAAAAAATGATATCTCCGGGAGCCCAGAACCTGATGGTCTGTTCATTTCCATCGCCGTCGTAGAAATAGCACCTGGCAAATCCGCTTCCCATGTACCAAAGCCGGTTCTCTACCTGACCTTCGCCGACAATGATCTGGTGCAGCTTATAATGCTCAGGGTGTAAAAAGGATAACAGCTCTTCTTTAAAAGGGCCGGACAGATCGGTTAAACCGGATAACAGGTGAAGCAATTGGTCTGTGTGCATAGGCGGTCTGTTAATTAACGAAAGCCGGTTTGTCCGGGGACAAGCTGTTTTAAGCCGCAAAAGAAACCGGTCATCCAAAACTAACCGCCCTGTTTTGGCCAAGTGGTTACATCGTCGCCCAATGTTTCTTAATTGTTAAAATAAGATGAATAAATATTTCCATGTAACCGAACGCCAGAATTCGGACACTTATATTTAACCTACTGAAACACTTACCATTATGAAAATAGATTTTAATAAAGCAAGCTTTAAGGACTTTGAAAACATCGCCGGGCTGGATGCCTTTCAAACTGCCGCAGCATTCCAGGAATATCTGGATTTTTTAAAGAAGAACGGGCACCTGAATTACCGGATCGAATCGATCAGCCCGGTCGGCCCGGAAATGGAACTGCTGCTGCCGGGAAACCGCACACCAACTAAAGCCGTTTGCCTGGTTTCCAACGACTACCTCGGCTTCAGCCAGCACCCCCTGGTCAAAGCAGCCGTCATCGAGGGGATCGGGCGCTTCGGCACCGGCTCAGGGGCCTCACCGGCCATCGGGGGGCATTTTACCTATCATGAACTGCTGGAGCAGAAAATCGCGGGGTTCTACAAAAAGTCGGATGCCATTTTATATACTACCGGTTATACCGCCAACAGCGCGACGCTGCAATGCCTGCTGCATCCCGAAGACCTGGCCATTGTGGACATGGCGGTTCACGCCAGCGTTTATGAAGGCTGCATCACCACCAATACCAAGCAGTTTCTGCATAACAACCTGGAGCACCTGGAACAAATACTCGCCAAGGCACAGGCTGCTTACCGCAATAAATTCGTGATCGTCGACGGCGTTTACAGCCAGGACGGCGACATCGCTTACCTGGACCGGATCGCGGAACTGACGCATCATTATGGTGCTTACCTCGTGGTCGACGACGCGCACGGGATCGGCGTTGTCGGTGACACAGGTAGAGGTGTGATCGAACTGTTTGACCTGTTTGAACAGGTGGACATCATCACCGGAACTTTCAGCAAAGCGTTGGGTAATATCGGCGGCTATGTGATCGCCAGGCCCGACCTCGTCAATTACCTCAAATTCCAGTCGAAGCAGCACCTGTTTTCCACGACAGCAACACCGGCATTACTGGGGATCGTCAAAGCCATCGCATTGGTCGATGAAGAACCAGCCTGGCGTGAGCGGCTCTGGGAGAATATCCGTTATCTGAAAAGCGGCCTGGTCGAACAGGGTTTTGATGTGGGCACAACCAGTTCAGCTATTATCCCGGTTAAGATCGGCGATATCCCAAAGACGCTGGAAGCCGGAAAGCTGCTGCTTCATGCAGGCGTTTATACCAACCCCATTATGTATCCGGCCGTTTCCAAAAAGAATGCCCGTATCCGCATGAATGTCATGGCCACCCATACACGGGAGCAACTGGACAAAGTCCTGAACGCTTTTAATGATATTGACCGTCAACTACATTTATCTGAAAAACTATGAAAACAACAGCAGAGCGGTATTACGCCGCCATGGAAAGCCAGTTATCCGAGGCTATCTTAAACGAATCTACATTGACCGGTCAATACCGGGTTTCCATACTGATCTGTAAGAAAGCCATGACGAAACTGAAGCGCTATATATCCAGTTATTCTTTTGAAAATACGGCGGAAGAAATTTACTTCTTTAAAGAAGTAAAACCGCTTTTTTACAGCAAGTACATCTATTTCATCAATATCTACAATTTTTTAATGCAGCTGCCTCCCGGCGGGGAAGAGGCCATCCGCGCCTATATTCATTTCCACCTTTCCGATCTGCAGCGCTTTTTTGATAACAACAAGGCATTTTACCAGTATTACCGCTCCGGCAGTACGCATATGGACCATATCTATTACACCCGCGGCGGTTTCGATGTGCTGATGGAACTGGAAGATTTTGAAGAGGACGAACAGTACAGCACTTCTTATGACTATAAGTTATCGAAGATCATGGCCCATGAAAAGTTCCGGGACTACCTGAACCTGGAACTGGCCAGGGTCGGTAACGAGGGAATGGTACCGTTAAACGGACAAAAAGTATTCCCTTATCAGCACCCGAACTGGACGGCAAGCCCGACCGATGCCATTGAACTCATTTATTCGCTCAAAGCATCCGGTTCGGTAAATAACGGCAATATAGACGTGAGTGAACTGGTCGGTATTTTTGAATTCGTTTTCCAGATGGAGATCAAGGAGTCTTACCACAAGATCATTGATATAGGCCGCCGAAAGAAAGCCATACCTATATTCCTGAATAAGCTCACGGATGGCCTGCTTCGGATGCTGAATGATAAACTGAGCGCGTGAATTGCAATCTATATGCGTCTATAGCAGACCTTCATTCCGTCCAAATCATACAACCTGCGGAAATGTTGTGAAATAAAAATTCGTAACCTCTTCACTTTTGTTCTGCCCTTCGGCATGGTGCCGCCGGGTATAAATAAATGAGTATGTTAAACGCGATATCCTGGCAGCAATATCTGACTGCCATCTTCCTCTTGAGCATGGCCTGGTATGCTTATGTCGGCCTGCGCTATTACCGTACAGAACTTGCCGCCTGGTTAAAGATTAAGCCTGCGGTTCAAAGTACGGTGCCGCCGGTGGCCAATAAACTGAATGTTGTCATGGGCGCGGCTAAGCCTGACGCCGATACCGGCCTTTACCCCGCAGAGGAACTGGTCTTTGCGGCTCCGGAGCCCGACGATATCAGTGACCAAACGTTGCCCAAAGGCCCCGCCGATGACCTGCTTGAAGAAGCCAAAGTGCTCGTGGACGCCTACAGTGAAAACGACAACAAAACAGAGTTCCTTTCCCTCTTTAAACTATTACTTGATAAATACGAAGTCTTTGCCGACGAGATCAGCCTGCCTGCTGTCATCAATTCGCTCCAGGCTTTCGCGGGCAGTAAACTTCCCTTTAAAATCCAGGCCAATGAATGGCCCTTAACATTTGCATCATGAAAAAGACAACAGCAATCATCGCGCTGCTATTGATAGCGACAGCAGCTATGGCCCAGGATGGCAACGCCGGTATTAACGAGGCCACCAGCCAGGTTAAAAGTTATTTCTCCACCGGCACTAACCTGATGTACGCTATTGGAGCCATTGTCGGCTTGGTCGGCGCGATAAAGGTTTACAAAAAGTGGAATGACGGGGAACACGATACCGGCAAGGTCGCCTCCAGTTGGTTTGGGAGCTGTATTTTTTTGGTCGTAGTCGCTACCGTTCTCAAATCATTTTTTGGCGTATGAATTACCAGATCAACAAGGGCATTAACCGTCCGATCGAGTTCAAGGGGCTCAAGGCGCAATACATCGGCTATTTAGGCGGAGGCCTGGTGGCGCTGCTCGTTTTGTTCGCTATTCTTTATCTGACCGGTATGGCCATTTACCTGTGTATCCTCATCATAGCAGGCTTAGGCAGCATTCTATTTTACAAAGTATTCGATCTGAGCCATCAATTCGGTGAACACGGGCTGATGAAGAGAAATGCCCGCCGGTACGTGCCCGATTATTTAAGATTCAAAACCAGGAGGCTGTTTTATGAAAAACGCTGAACAAGTATTCCCGATCTACAAGGTCGAACACGATACCTTGTTATCCATGCAGGGTGAGTTAAGTGTCGCTTACGAAATGCGCCTGCCCGAATTGTTTACGCTGTCGAATGATGAATATATGGCTTTTCACCAGACCTGGGTAAAAGCGATCAAACTCCTGCCCAGGAACAGCGTTTTTCATAAGCAGGATTGGTTCGTGGAAACCGCTTACCAGGCCACATTCGACGACAAAACCTTTCTGAGCCATGCCAGCGAACGCTTTTTTAACGAACGCCCCTACCTCGCACACCATTGCCATATCATCCTCACTAAAAGGCCCGAGAACTACAAACCCGTCAGCAGTGCCGCCAGCAGTTTGCTGCGCAAACGCCTGACCCCGGCCCAAAGTACCGACGCGGAATTATTCCGCGATTTCCTGGATAGCGCGGGCCAGTTCAAACGGGTGATGGAAGACAGCGGCCTGGTGACCATGCGCCGTTTGGGCGATAACGATCTGGCCGGTACACTGGTCACGCCCGGCATTTTAGAACAATATTGTTTCCTGCTCAGTCCCGATGACGAACCGGAGTTGAAAGACATTCATCTGAAAGACGAATTACGGATCGGCGATAACCGCTGCCAGCTTTATACATTGGCCGAAGCCGAAAACCTGCCTGCCTTATGCGGGCCGCGCATTACTTACGACCAATACAGTACCGATAAAACCAAGTTCAGTACCGGCTTTGCCACCCCGGTCGGTGCCCTGCTGAACTGCAACCATATTTACAACCAGTATCTATTTATTGAAGACAGTGCCAAAACCCTTAAAAAACTGGAAGCCAAAAAGCTGCGCCTGCAATCGCTCTCGGCCTACTCCCGCGAAAACGCAATCGGCCGTGATGCCACCCAGGAGTTCTTGAACGAAGCGATCAGCCAGCAACGGCTTCCGGTTAAGGCACATTTCAACATCCTGGCCTGGACGGCCGATAAAGCACAGTTGAAAGACGTCAAAAACAAAGTCAGCTCGGCGCTGGCCCAACTGGACGCGCAGCCCAAACAGGAAACGGATGGCGCCCCGCAGATCTGGTGGGCGGGCCTGCCCGGCAACGCGGGCAACTTCCCGATGAACGACACTTTCGATACGTTCGCCGAGCAGGCCGCCTGCTTTTTCAACCTGGAAACCAACTACCGAAGCAGCCTTTCACCCTGCGGTATCCGGCTCGGCGACCGGTTGAGCGGCAACCCGCTGCATGTCGACCTGAGTGATGAGCCGATGAAAAACGGTATCACAACTAATCGTAACAAGTTCATTTTAGGGCCGTCCGGCAGCGGAAAATCTTTTTTTACCAACCATTTGCTGCGCAGCTATTATGAGCAGGACGCGCATATCGTGTTGGTCGATGTCGGCCATAGCTATGAAGGCCTTTGTGAATTTGTGGACGGCTATTATTTCACCTATAGTGAAGACAGCCCCATCAGTTTCAATCCTTTTTACGTGGGTGAAGGCGACCTGCTGGATACCGAAAAACGGGAAAGCATCAAAGCCATGATCCTGGCGCTCTGGAAAAAAGAAGACGAAGGCGTGCAGCGTTCCGAATATATCGCGATCTCCGATGCGCTGTTCCATTACTACCAGTCTGACCCCGAGTTCGCCTGCTTCAATTCTTTCTACGAGTTTTTGCAAGGGCCTTTTTACCAGACCATGAAGGCAAGTAAAGTGAAAGATGAACATTTCGACATCGACAATTTATTGTTCGTATTGCGGCCCTATTATAAAGGCGGTGAATATGATTACCTGCTCAATGCGACAGAAAACCTCGATCTGCTGCACCGCCGCTTTATCGTATTTGAACTGGACAATATCAAAGACCACCCGATCCTGTTCCCGGTGGTGACACTCATCATCATGGAAACCTTCGTGAGTAAAATGCGCAAACTATCCAAGGAAACGCGTAAAATGATCCTGATCGAGGAAGCCTGGAAAGCCATCGCACGCGAAGGCATGGCCGAATACATTAAGTATTTGTTCAAAACGGTAAGGAAGTATTTCGGCGAAGCGCTGGTGGTTACCCAGGACATTGAAGATATCATCAGTTCGCCTGTCGTCAAACAGGCCATTATCAATAACAGCGATTGCAAGATATTACTGGATCAGCGCAAGTACCAAAATGACTTTCCAAAAATCCAGCAACTACTGGGTATCACCGATAAAGAAACCGCGCTCATTATGAGTATGAACCGGGCCAATGATGAACGCTATAAATACAAGGAAGTATTTATCAGTTTGAACGGCCAGCTTTCGAGGGTTTATCGTACGGAAGTAAGCCGGGAAGAATACTGGACCTATACCACGGAATCAGCTGAAAAAGCCAAAGTCAAAGCTTACAAAAAGAAATACGGCGATATCCGCAAAGCCATTGCGGTTATCGTTCAGGAAGAACAACAAACTAAAAATAACGCCGCATGAAAAAGTTATTGATCGGATGCATTGGATTGCTGTCAGCCGCATTATTTGCGGGCTGCGAACGTGAAAGCCACGACGGGACTTATGTTGCCAGTTGGAAGAATGAATTCTCCTTGGCGGATGATACCATCATTATCAAAAAAGATATCGTTACAAAGCGCACTGGTTATCGTAAGATCAGAAATGGTCAATTGAAACCGAAAGAGTGGAGTGTAGAACGATGGATTTTCAACGACCCTAATAGCCCAATTATCGAATTGGGAGATCGCCAGATCGCCATCGGATCAACTATCTATAAGCAGATTAACAAATGAAAAAATTAATTATCATCATCATAGTGATGCTGACCTGCTATAGTAGCAGGTCAGATGCTCAGATACCGATTGCTGAAGCTGTCAAGCTTGTGGTAAAAAAAGTAATCAAAGCCATCGACCTGAAGGTACAACGCATGCAAAATAATACCATCTGGCTACAGAATGCGCAAAAAGCATTGGAGAACGAACTGTCCAGGTTCAGGTTGAACGAGATCTCCGATTGGTCCGAAAAGCAGCGTTCACTCTATGATGAATACTACCGGGAACTATGGCAAATCAAATCCACCATTGCTTATTACCAGCGCATTAAGGACCTTACACTACAACAAGTGGCCCTGGTTGGAGAATATCAGCGGGCCTGGAAGCTTTTTCAATCGGATAAACATTTCCGTATCGAAGAGATCAATGAAATGCAGCGGGTTTACCTGGGCCTTTTGGATGCCTCCGCCAAGAACCTCGACCAGATCATGCTGGTCGTCAACCCCGGTAAAACCCAGATGACCGACCAGCAGCGGCTGGAAGCCATCAACCAGGCCGGTGACCGGCTGGACGAAAATTACAGCGACCTGAAACAATATAATAACCAGAATATGATCCTCAGCCTGCACCGGAGTAAGGATTTAAACGAAGTACAAACCATCAAAAACTATTATGGCATCCGTTGAACAGATTTTGAAACAGGCAACCCGCCTCCCCCAAAAAGCGAAGACACTGATCGCTTTTATTTTGGTATTGGCGGCAATGAGCCATTGCGCCCGGGCCCAAACTTTCGCAGAGTGGTTCAGCCAGAAGAAAACGCAAAAAAAATATTTGCTGCAGCAGATCGCTGCCTTGCAAATGTATAGCGGCTACCTGCAAAAAGGCTACCATATCGCTAAAGGCGGTCTGGGTTCCATCGGTAACTATATCGGCAATGAATATGGCTTACACAGCAGCTATTATGCTCACCTGAAAACTGTCAGCGTTCCGGTCAGCGATAACCCACAGGTAAAGGATATCCTTCGCTGGCAACAGGATATTTTAGCGCAAACATCGGCCATCAAAAGTCAGCAGGGCCTTACCGTTAACGAAAGGAGCTACCTCGGCAGCGTTTGTGCCGCTTTATTAAATGACTGTGATACCCGTTTAAACGACCTGCAAACGGTGCTGGCGGATCAAAAAACTGAAATGAGCGATGAGGAACGCATCCGGCAGATCGCACGCCTGCACGCTGCCATGGAGGATAATTACCGTTTTGCAGCTGCCTGTAGCAGCCAGATTAAAGTCTATGTGCTGCAAAAGCAGCAGGGTAAAAATGAAGTAATCACTTTAAATCGTTTGTATGAAAAGGATTAACACACTCAGGCGCTGTGGCGCCGTATTGATTTTGATGCTGATTTTTTGCATCAAGGCCAACGCCCAAAGCGATGAATTACAGCAATTACTACTGAATATCGAAAAACTGACCCAATTCAAAGCGATCCTGTCGGATATGAAAAAAGGCTACCAGATCTACCAGCAAGGCTACGGTACCATTTCCAATTTATCGAAAGGCAATTTTGACCTGCATAACATTTACCTGACGGGTCTAATGGCGGTCAATCCCGCAGTGCGCAATAACCCCAGGGTCGGCCAGATCATGAGCCAGCAAAACGATCTGCTCAGCGAGTATCAGCGTTATGCCAGTTTGTTCCGGCTAAGCGGAACATTCAGCAACAGTGAACTTACTTATATCAATAATGTGTTCAGCCAGTTGGTGAGGCAAAGCGATGCCAATATCGATGACTTGTCCAGTGTCACAACCGCTGGAAAACTGCGCATGTCTGATGATGACCGCCTGCGGGCGATTGACCGCATTTATAACAGCAGTTCCGACCAGTTACAGTTCCTGCGTTTCTTTAACCGGCAGGCAGTGATGCTGAGTTTGCAGCGGAGCAAGGACCTGAATGATACGCGAACGCTTAAGCGGCTTTACAAGATAAACTAAAACGAATTTTATGAAAAAGAAGCTTTTATTAAGCGCCGTACTGGCGCTGACGGGGATCTTCATTCCTCTATTTTCCAGGGCGGACGGGCTGGCAGATGATATTCACGGATTGCAAAGCGTGCTGGATAACGTCTATACCGAAATGCTCCCGATGTGCAGCCAGTTGATCGGCGTGGCCCGTGGTATTGCCGGGTTCGGTGCACTCTGGTATATCGCCGCACGTGTGTGGCGGCATTTGGCCAGTGCCGAACCGGTTGACTTTTACCCCTTAATGCGCCCCTTTGCTTTAGGTATGGCCATCCTGCTATTCCCGACCGTGATCGCAGTGATCAACGGTGTCATGAACCCGGTGGTAACCGCCACAGGCGGTATGGTCAAGAATTCAGATGCGGCTATCGCCCAATTGCTGGCGCAGAAAGAAGCTGCTATTGAAAAAACAGATGCCTGGCAGGTATACGTCGGTGAAAGCGGTGAAGGCGACAGAGATAAATGGTATAAATACACCCATCCAAATGATAAAGAAGGCAATAATGATAAACTCTTAAAGAGCCTTGGCAATGATGTCAAATTCGCCATGGATAAAGCCAGCTATAACTTCCGCAACAGCGTCAAGCAATGGATGTCTGAGCTATTGCAGGTGATCTATGAAGCAGCCGCGCTTTGTATCAACACCATCCGGACCTTTTATCTGGTCGTATTGGCCATTCTCGGCCCATTGGTATTCGGTCTTTCCGTCTTTGACGGCTTCCAGCATACGCTGACGACCTGGCTTGCGAAATATCTGAATGTGTTTTTATGGCTACCCGTCGCCAATATTTTCGGCAGTATCATCGGGAAAGTACAGGAAAATATGCTGAAACTGGATATTCAGCAAGTACAAAGCGCGGGTGATACTTTTTTTAGTTCGACCGATACGGCCTACCTCATTTTTCTTTTGATCGGCATAGTCGGCTATTTTACGGTACCTGCCGTTGCGGGCTATATTATCAATCCCGGTGGCGGTAACGGTTTACTAAATAAAGTCACCAACCTGACATCGATCAGCCTGAGTTCGGTGAAATCTGCTACCTCTGCCACCGGTGAAAGAATGGCCGAAGGCGCTAAAAACATCATCAATACACCAGGGTACATCGCCGACGGCTACCGCTCGGCCGGCTCCAACGATGTGCAGGCAGAAAAATTAAATGGCAACCCTAAAAAATAATCATCATGTTCACACACCTCAGAAATATCGAAACCGCTTTCCAGCAGAATAAACGCATCGTCGCCCTGGTGATATTAACCAGCGCCCTGATATCCGTCAACGCCATCTATTTCGCCTTTGCCGCTTACCAGAAAGCGTCAGCGCATATCTATGTACTGGCCAACGGTAAGGCGCTGGAAGCCATCGCCGCAGACCGGAAAGACAATATACCCGTCGAAGCCCGCGACCACATCAGGATGTTCCATCATTATTTTTTCACACTTGATCCCGATGAAAAAGTTATCGAAAGCAATATCAGCAAGGCCTTATACCTCGCTGATGAAAGCGCACGTAACCAGTATAATGGACTAAAGGAGAAAAGCTATTACAATAACCTCATTTCCGGAAACATCAGCCAGTCCATAGCGGTCGACAGTATCCAGTTGAACATGAACAGTTATCCGTATGCTTTCAAATGCTTCGCAACTGAAAAGCTGATCCGCGCCACATCCACCATCAATAAACTACTGGTTACGCAGGGTTACCTGCGTAATGTCAGCCGTTCGGATAATAATCCACACGGATTCCTGATCGAACATTGGGAAACCATCGCTAACCGTGACACCACCATCAATAACCCATGATACGCCGCTACATCTACCGGCTCAATGACTGGTTCAACACCCGTGGAGACTGGACACAAGTTACGCTGTACTTCGGTTTTTGCCTGGTATTCCTGTGCCTGCTGGCGCTGAGCATCCGCTACAGCCATTTCGATGCGCAAATTAAACCGATTCCGGTACCGCAACATATCGGCCAGCCATCCGGGCCGCAGTTAAAAGATTCATTAACCCTTAAAAAACACTGATATGGAAAAGCAACGAAAATTCCTTCTGGTATTGCCGCTATTGGTGATCCCTTTCCTGACCATGGCCTTCTGGGCTTTGGGCGGCGGCAAAGCCGGCAGCCGGCCCCTGGTCAACAACAAAGGCCTCGACACCGACCTGCCCGAAGCGCAATTTAAAGCGCAGGATAAAACCGATAAAATGGCGGTTTACCAGGCTGCCCAGCATGATTCGACGCAAGACGGCGTAAGCCCGGCCTTTTTAAAGTCGATGGGCCTGGATAAAGCAACCCCACAAAAGACCGATTCCGCAGCCACGCCGGACGATCAGGCGAAAAAGATACAGGCGAAACTGGCACAATTGAATAAACAATTAAGCCAGCCGCAGCAAGAACACCAGCAAACGGCCAGCTACGAAGAACCGGAGCCGCAGCAAGTAAAGCAGCTTAAAAAAATGATGCGGAACATGAATGGCGGCAGCAACGCGCCCGATCCCGAAATGCAGCAATTGAATAAAATGCTGGACAAGATACAGGCCATACAAAACCCCGCCACGGTAAAACAAAAAGCAGCAATAACAGAACCGGCCAAACCCTTCCGGGCGATACCTGCTGTTATCGATGGCAAACAAAAGGTAATGGATGGCGGCGCTGTCAAACTGAAACTGACCGATACGGTAACCCTGAAAAACCAGTTCTTATCCAAAGGGCAGGAAATCTTCGGCGTTTGCGAGGTCACTAACCAGCGTTTACTCCTGACCATTCAAAACATCCGGCTGGATAAGCAGATCATCCCGGTAAACCTTACGGTATTCAGCCTGGACGGTATGCCCGGCATACCGGCACCGGAAGCCGAACTTGGCGGCGCGGCAGGCAATGGTGCGGATAACGCGATCCAAAGCATGCAGTTCCTGACCATGGATCAAAGCCTCGGCGCGCAAGCGGCCGCTGGAGGCGTCAACGCCGCAAAAGGCTTATTCAGCAAGAAAGTGAAAAAAATCAGGGTGAAGTTGGCCAACGAATACCCGGTTTTATTAAAGATCAACAAATAACGTTATGGACGACGAACTGAACATCGACCCGAGGGAAACCGATTATTTAGACCATATAGACATGGACCAGGCGATCAACTTTTATGAACTCAGAACTCAACTGGCGGACCTCGGCTTTAACGATGACGTCGTACTAAAAGAGTTGCGCAGCATGGTCACCACCAACACGGAAAAATTGCTGCACGATATCTTTTTAAAACAGGACGGTGCCGATTTCGCCTTATCCTTTGAAAAGGGAAAAAATTCCGGTTACCAATTGTACTGTATTGATGCCTCAATGGATATCCCCGGCAAGGTGAATAACCAGGTGATGCAATACCTGCAACCCGATGTCCCGGTGAGCCAGGCCATTGAACTGCTCCGCCTAAGCCTGTTCGTTAAGAACGATCACGACCCTTTTATGCCCCTGAACCTCCAAGAAACACAAGCCTATATCCATTTACTGAAAACAAATAAGATTATGAACACAGAAAATCTAAGTTACCTGCAAAGGCAATTGCTGAACCTGGGGTTTGGCGATAAACTGAATGAAGAACTGACCAAAAACATCAAGGCCGAAAAAAAAGAATTTACTTTGGCCACCACACAGGAGTACAATAAACAAGAGGTGGATTATACCCTCCACTATAAGGCAGGAGATCAAAACGATATGTATTTCTTCAATAAATATGATGCCTCCTTACGGGATAAAGAAATGCAGCAAACCTTTTACATCAATAAAAGCGGCGGCATCACCGCTAAAGAAGCCTATAATCTCATGGAGGGGCGGGCGGTTCACAAACAGTTAGAAAACCTCGAGGGAGAAAAATACAATGCCTGGATCATTATCGACAAGGAGAACAAAACCGAGAACGGTAACTTCAAATTACGGCCCTTTACGGACGGCTGGAACTATAAACCGGAACGTGCCATTGATAAGTTAGCGATTGTCGGCATTGATGAGGAAGGTGCCCGTGAAAAACTGATGAAATCGCTCGAAAAAGGCAACCGCCACCAGGTTACTGCGATAAAGGATGGCAAGGAGGTGAAATTATTTATGGAGGCCAATCCCGCCGAACACCGGGTCAACCTCACGAATTACAAAGGCGAAGCACAGCAACTGGAACATTACAAAAAGCCGGAACTCAAAAACGAAAACAAGAAAGATCAAAAGCAAGCGCAGGGTCAGGAGGATGCGCCTGAAAAAAAGCCGCGAAAAGGATATAAAATGAAGCCATAATTCGTAAATTGCCGTAATCTAATGACGGATTTCTTCCGTTAATTGTGATATGGTTGAAAGTCCCCGGCAGCAAGTGGTGGGGACTTTTATCGTATCTTAGCGATATGGTAACACAACCTTGGGGATTTGAAAATATTGAAAGCATGAACCGCTGGGCTGCGCAATTTGAGCGTCAAGCCGAAGCCATTTGTAGTCGTTTTAGTGTGCTATATTATTTTGATACCATTAAGCTTCATAAAGACCCCTCCAGAATTGAAGTCAGTATTTTAAGAATCGGCCAATACATTAGCGGTTCCGCAGAGGAAAAAGCTTGTACAGAAATTATTAAACTATTCAACTCGCAGTAATGTTAACGCACTTTTCGAGCACATCAAAAAGATCGGTTTATTTAGAATACCTGTAATAAAGATATTTTAAATATCCCTTTTTCGGTTCCTGCTATAAGTAAATCTGGTGCTGGCGATAACAATGTAGTAATCTCAGAGCCTACTTCTACGGACAGAATGTGGCGAAGATCCGGCGACCATATTTTGATGTTGCCGTCCAGACCTGCAGAGATCAATACGGTTTTTGTTCCGCTGTGAACGAACAGTAAATGCTTGATCCTGCTCAAATGGGCACCATGGACAGCGAAGCGGGCGGTTGGCATATCCAGGTCCCAGACGGCCAGGTTACCATCATCGGTGCCTGCAGCCAGGAGATATTGCTGACCAACCTGGCTGATCGTCAGTGCCCTGACATATTCGTTGCCGGTATACGGGACCTTCCAGGTTTGGTAAGCGGGATATGCCGCGGTTTTGGCGGTGTCAGCGATCATAACCTGGCCATACCTGCTGGCGAAAGCCAGCCGGAATCCTTCCGCATTCGCCAGGACGGCTAAGCCAAATAAGGCCTTGTCCCCCTGGCCGTGCCGCAGGCCATATTTGGAGCCGTTCGTGAAAATGTCTCCGGTCGCCGGATCGATGATCTCTACGTGATAAATATGGTCGTTACCCACAGAGGCGGCCACCATTTCTTTTTGATCCAGTTGTAACACCCGTAAAGCGACCAACTGATCGTATTCAGCAAAAACTTCGGGCGGTCTGCCTGGTTCGTCCAAATAGATGGTCATCAGTTGACCTCTTTCAGTTCCCCCGATCAGCTTCCCGGCCACAGAGGTATGCACGAGAAATTTGATATCGCCGAATTCGGTTATGGGAAATATCCTCAGGGTAACACCGGTTTCGAGGTCCAGTTCTAGGATGCCGTTCTTACCCCCTATAAAAAACACAGCGGGAAGCTTTTCATCATAAGTGCTGCACTCCGCTTTCATGGTCGTTATGGATGGGGTGCGGTCGTAGTCAAAGGCCATGATCTCCTGAATATCCCAAATGTTCAGGTGCCCACTGTCACGGCCCAAAAGCATCGGGCGCTGACTGTCACCCGGAAAATAGAGGAACCGATAACCATTCAGCTGATGTGCTGCCGGCATCGTAAAAATCAGATCTGCCTGTAACTGGTCATTCGCTTCACCGCTGCGGCTTAACTCAGCTACGCTAAAATGCGCGTAGGACACATTCAGTTTATAAACACTGCCTTCATAAAAATAGATCGCTGTATACTCCGAGTCTTTGATGTCTTGGAATAGTAGTTTGGGAGGCCATAACTCCCAAAGTTCGGCCTTACCTGCCGTATCGGCGTTGACGACCAACAGGTCCCAACCTAATACCGATGTTGGTTGAATATGGTGGAAGATACCGGTTTGCCTGGCTTCATCCTGCCAAACGGTTTGTAGCTCGGGAACGGTCAGTAAATGTTGCGCCGGTTGCCTGCGCGGTTCACCGGGGCCGCGGAAGTCCCCGGCGACCCACACGTGTTGTTTGCCGCCTATGATCTGCGGCAGCAAGTAGTACACGTAATTAGAAAGCAACTTGTTTTGACCGGGAATTAACTTGAATTCCGGAAGGGTGTAACAATTGAGTAATGTCTTCTCATGGCTGACGGTCAAGCAGATCGCGCCGGTCGGTGTATCGATCAAGCAAAATGCGCTGATCTCTTCAGGGAGCTCGACCACTTTCGAGCGTTTCGCGTCGATCTCGATAACGGAAAACCGCTCGCTGGCGCCCCGGCTGACCAACAGTGTTCCTCCCGTTGTTTCCAGCAAAGCCATTTCTCGGATATAGGCCATCTCCGGCGGTCTGTACTGGTAAACACATTCGCCCGTCAGGAGGTTCCATATTTCTAGAGATCCGTCTTGCCTGCCGACCAAAGCCGCAGCGCTGCCTTTGTATTCCGTAACTGTAGAGAAGTATATTTCGCTTTTACCGTCTGCGATCACCTGATGGGGCAGGGTGTTGTCCCAAATGACCCAATCCGGCTTCCAGGTAAAAAGGCTCGGCGGAACGGCGCTAAAATCAAGTTCGGCCAGGTATCCCAGCTGAAAAGCCTGTAGCAACAGGTTCGGCGCCGCCTCACCCTTGGGTTTGGCTTTGATAAGGTGCAGGATATTTTTAAAGGCATAGCGCAGTTTGGCCGGTACCTGAGCCTCGAAAATTTTCAGATCGCCGGACAAGTGATCGGGCTGCGCGTTGAGCAGGAAGCCGGCATCGTGCACCAGGCCGGAAAGCATGCCGGCCTTGCCGGCATGTGTGGACAGGTAATTCAGGCTATAAGGGCCCGCGAGCTGCCAGTTCCTACCTGATCCATCAAAGTGCAATGGGACCACGTCGTATAAGGTCTCGTACACCTTGCGGTGCAGTCCTGGCAGGTCAGCACCGTTCAGCAGCGTATCGGCTAAGGCCTGATGATATAGCCGGTAAACGGAAAGCCCTTCGATCGTCGACTCCACAATGAGCGAGCCGGCGATCTGCATCAGGGTGCTAATGTCCGCATTGGAGTAATCCACCCTGGTGATAGCTGCTGCGACAGCTGCCCAAAGGTGTCCCCAAGGCAGACCTGAGCCTTCGGCCAGGGCCAATGGCAGCAGGAGGTCGCGAACCATTTCTTCCCGGTCACCGAACGTTTGGAAATAGGCCGAGAACGCGGTTGCGACGGTGGCTGGAAGTTCCAGGCCTTGAATTTGCGCTGGTAATTCGGTATTCTTTAACAGGTTATCTACGAGTAGCTTGGCGAGCAGGAAGTTAGGATAGGCAGCGGCGGCGATCTGTTCCGCCACTGCTGTAGCCAGGTCTTCCCGGCCCAGAAATGGATTGGCGGATGCGCCGCTTTGATCAGTACCCAGGCGTGTTAGCGCGTAGTCTCGGATATCGACGTGACTCGTATATTGTTCGTCATCAATATGCTTTTGGAGCGTATCACCCTTAAAATAACGGATGAATTCCTGGCGGGTACCGACAAGTATCTTCACGTTCTTTATTTCAGCCAAAGGGCCGATCAGGTCCCTGATGAGCTGTACTGGCTGACGGGCTTCGTCGAGGGCATCCAATACGATGCGATACGGCTCTTGAGCTGCCCTGGCCGTGATCGCTGCCGCTATCGAGGGGACGTTTTGTTCTGATCTGAGGGTCTGTGCCAACTCCGCTACAATGTCCCCGAAGGTCTTGTTCCTGGAGAATACCGATGTATTGACCGCGCTGAACACCTCAGACATGTCGGAGAGTACGCCTGCGGGCATCCGGGCACGGTAGCCGGGATCTGAGGCCGCGACAAAGCGTGACAGGAATGCGGATTTGCCTGCTCCGGGCTGTCCAGTGATGATTGATAGGTTCGGCCCGTCAGGGTCCGCGAACCAGTCCGAAACTTCTTTCGTGATCTCCTTTCGCCCGGAGAAATACCAACCTGGCTGGCTTTCTGCGTCGACGCCGCGGGAACGCGGCCCCCAGAACTCCGTCAGTTCGGGATGGGCGATCGCCGTCCGTACCTGTTCCTGGGTCAAATTTTGCGCCAGGCCTTCCCGGAAAAAACGATTGGGAAAAAATTCCGGTACCTTTTCACCGGCGAACATGGCCAGCAGCATAGGTTTATAAGGCTTCAATCGCCGGGTGAGCTCAGCGGTCAGCTGTTCTACGGAAATGGAGCGCTGGTGAACTCCTGCTGTCGCAGGGTCATTCAGGATATCTTTTAAGGAGTTCACGAATAGCCCCTTCATGGCGATCTGTTCGGGAAAAGCGGCCGCTAAAACATAGAATGCCGTATCATCGCTGGGCCTTTTGAACTGTTTCCCGAGTTTTTCCATCAGGTCGAGGCTGCCCGCCCCGGAATAGCAGCTATCGACGATCAGCAGCAGCTGGCGTATATGCCCGCCGTGACCGGTATGGTCAGTGAAGATCATGTCGCCTAATTCATCGAGCGGAAAGGCGCTTCCCGTATAGTGTGGATATTCGAAATCTGTCGTCAGCAGGAAGAAACGGTCAGCGCTGCCGCCTATTTCCCCATGACCTGTATAATAGATCACGACAAGATCGTCTGTGTTACGTTCAGCCGCGTGGAACCAGCGGCTTAGTCCCATGTTCATGACTTGAGCGGTTGGATTCTCGCTGATCTCCTCCAATCCACCTTCATAGCCGAGCTGACCGGTGAACAGCCTCTGCAGTTCTTGACGTGTTGTTTTGAGTACAGGAAGCTCCTCCTGTCTGCCCTGATGTTGGTAGGTGGAGGTACAAATGGAAATGATCAGTTTTTTTGACATAAGGCTTTTGCTACGGCTTCACCGATCTCTTTTTGACCCATGTACATGGTGCCCTCATGTGCCTTCCAGCCATTGTAAACGATCAGGTCTTCGACTTTTTCGCCAAAAAGACCTGCCAGGCTTTTTTCCATCGCGACCAGGTCGCCTTTATCGGCGACATTCAGCCAGATCCGGACACCCGGCCATTGGCCGACGCCATCCATCGGCGCTGGTTCTAAGTGATCAAAGATCAGCTTTTTGATCCCCAGCGGGGAACCGAGCGTAATGAAAGTGTCGACCTCGTGCTTGCAGCAGCAAAGCGCTTCATAGGCGACGACCGAGCCCAGCGAATGCCCGATTACAACTTTTATACCAGGATCAATCTGGGCGGTCACCCGTTTTACGATCTGGTCGTGGAGGTGTCGGTCATTGATATACCGGTTCACCTGCTTCAGGTCGCCCAGCATCAGGCTTTTGGCTATGCCCGAAAAATAACGGCTGCTGAGCAGGCCATTGGCGGCGCTTTGTATCAGCCGGGGGTACCTAGCAAGGCTTTCGCCTGAGGTGTAAGCGCCCGGGGGAATGACCAGGTTGGGTTCGGAAAGTGCCGCGAACTGCCACATTTTCAGCATCAGTTCCACATCGAACTCATCCATATCTTCCTCGGCCATGTGATAAGTCGAAGATAGCGCCCCGGGAGTCAGGAATAGGTCGGCATAATAGGGACAGGCCAATTCTTCGATTCCGAACTGATCGGCGCCAGCCAGTTTTAATCCTTTGGCGATTTCCGGCCACCATTCCTGGGCTAAGATGTTGGCGAAAGTTGATTGTTGTCCTATTCCGTGTATGGCTAATATGCTTGGCATCAGGTGAAGGTACAAATTTTAACAGAACAGGTAAATCTTGTATGAAACAATTGTTGCCAATGGGTGCGACTACGTGGTTCTGTTATTGCATTAGTCAATTCTTCTAATTAGGTAGATACTGAACTAGTATGCTATTAACTGTTACTATCGGTGAGCACTTCGACCAGCTGCTTAATATTTTCCTTAATCCGCTGGTAATTCTTCTGTATTTCTGATTGAGAAATATTCCTAACCGCAGGTATCAATCGATATTGTTGTTCTTCCAGTAAGATCGCGGCATTGTCATTCTGTATCGTACAATGAAATGTTTTAAGCTCGATTTTGTTGGCAGGGTCATCGGCAACCATACCCACAAACTCACCTGATGATAACCCAGCAATTTTGGACGCAGGAACAGCATAATCGAGCTGTGTAGAGCGGCTAATGGAGGTATCAGAACTATTGATCGATACACTTTCCTTTTGTTGATTGATCTTGCCGAAACGTTCTGATAACTGCTTAGCGGTATCACCGGTGACCTGCCCGCAAACGATATTTCCAACGATATTCATAATGACCTCTGCCTGTTCGCGGCCATAATCCTTTTTGAGCTGGCTATAGTCTTGCACCGCCAGGGTAACCGCTACTTTATTAGAGCGGGCGGTCGCTATCAGGTTATCAATACCATTAAAGTAAAGGGTCGGGAACTCGTCAAAGATGAGGCTGCATTTCTGTTGATTTTTCCGGTTAACCAGTTTGTTAACGCGGTTCACATATAAAGACAGTACGGCGCCATATACCTGTGATTTCTGCGGATTATTAGCCAGGCAAACCACCTTGGGGTCGTCCGGGTTATTAATGTCAAGCGAAAAATCATTGCCGCTTAATACATAATAAAGCTGTGGCGATGACAAGCGTGCCAGACTGATCTTGGCGCTGGCGATCTGGCCTTCCAATTGTTCATAGGCCTCATTCCTCCAGGCGGAAATAAAAGGATTGATCAATACTTCGATTTCTGGTTCCGTGCTCAACACAGCAAATAGATCTTTATATTCTACCAGCGATAGCTCGATGACATGCGGCAGCGTACAATACTTGCCGCCTTCATATTTTCTAAGGAACCAGATCAGTGCCGTTACAAAATTAATAGGCGATTCTACAAAAAAGTCACCTTGTTTTTTGATCCATTCTCTATTCAGACCCAGCATGATGGTGCGGGCAGATTCAATGGCGTCGGTAATATCCAGCATGGTATCGGGCTCCAAAGGGTTGCTGCGGTGCATGATATTTTCAAAGTTAATCACATAAAATGAGCGGCCACCGTGTTCCAGCAAAGCGTTGTAAGCGATCCTGGACAGGTCATCATATTTGAAATCATAAATGAGCATACTAAATCCTTTGCGGATATGCTGCGTGATGATATGCCGGATAACGAAGTACGATTTACCTGCACCCGGACTACCGCCGACCAATGTTCCCCTGAAAGGATTGATGATATTGATCCAGCTATTTCGCTCTTTACCTTTTAGTTGATACTTAGCAGGTAAATTGATGGAGTATTCATTTACCAGGAGTCGTTCTTCCTGCGGAAAGGTTTCATTTTCCCTATTGAAGATATCGCCGCCCAGTTTGAGTTTGAGCATCCGGAAGAGCAGGCCGCCGCCCGTCATAAATAATAAATAACCAAAGGCTGTAGTCGCCATATAAAGCACCATAATGATTATCACGCTATAGGGTAGCGCTAAAAATAAACTGCTGATGAAATACAATAGCAGACCAGTAAAGCAATAAGTGACAATAGTTTTCGGCCTGATCTTTTCATCACGCTTGCCCTTGCTGCCGACCAGCGAGACGATCAGCAAAAGCAATGCACTTAATTTAGCGACCAGCACTGTTTTAAAGACTGCCATTTTAGACAGGGGTAATAAAATATAGTCAATGATTTGATGTGTTAATTTAAGCTGTTGAAATGCCGGATAACAGCACAAATAGAAATGGATGAGCAGTATGGCGATGCTGAGTAGCCTGGTAAAATCAATGATCTTACGCAATGCCTGCTCGTTTTCTCCGGTTTGCATAGTTTTAGAGTTTAAGTCCTTTACGTTTTTTGCGTTTGAATTTATTTAGGGCGGCCAGGTCTTCACGCTCAGCAGCGAATAAAACATCAAGCATTTCGTCACCGCTGATTGATGCCTGATTGAATGTAGCCAGGCCGGACGCACTTTGATTTTGGCCGGCGTTTTTTGTCAATAGGTCGGGAAGTAACTGCGCGCTGAGTTGATTGGCACTGTAGGTTTTACCTAAATCGCTGCCGTTAAAGACAGCCTTATTTTTCTGGTCGATGAAGGTTACGCCATAAATACGGCCTTCGTCGTTTTGGCGCAGGATGCATTGGATGCCTTTTGCTCTTAACGCTTTTTGGAAGTCGCTTTTGGTTTGAGGCTTTGCCAATACCTCGTCCAATATTTTAATAAGGCCTGCTTTGAAAGGCTTACGCAATTGCTCATTAAGCTTGAACTTTTCTTCCAGCGTTTTTAAAGTTGGTTTGCCATAGATTGTACTGGCCTTGATCGGCACACCGATTTTGTTGCCTTGCTTATCCAAAACCCAATATACTAATCCTTCACGCGCATACATCCGGGAGTCTTTAGAACCCCGGTCGGCTTGAATATTGTACTGTTGTAAAACCGCGTTGAGTTCGGGAATACTCGTGAATTTGTAGGCCCTCAGCGTAAAGCCCAGGATATTGGTGATCGTACGTTTGGTTTCAGTTTTGCCATATTCGGCAGCTGAAACATCAGCTTTCAGATCAGGCTTTGGTTTGGACTGCTCCTCGGCCCGGATCAGGCCGTATTTGACCTCGATGGCCCTGCGCGTTTTTTCCGATTCGTTTTGTCCCAGGTAATGCAGACTGATGCGGTAGCCATCGCTTTTGATATTGGTGGTCACGATATGAATGTGCGGATGACCTGCATCCTCGTGCCGGTAAACTAAATAAGGCTGTGTTGCAAAACCGACACCATGTAGATAATCTTTAACGATTTCCAGCAAGGTTTCATCCGCCAAATTTTCACCGTTCGGAAAATTCAAGGAGATATGTACCGTATTGGTTTTTGAGCGTTGGTTCATGCCGGCCAAATCGGTCAACCTGAAAAGCTTGTCATTAAAAGACAGGTCTTCCTTGTCTTTAAAGTATTTGGCGGCCTCGATCAATGTAGCTTTTTGCTGTTTCACCTTGTTCTCATTATAGTTGAGCGCGCCGATCAGGCTTTTGCCGCTCTTAATTTTTGCGACCATATATCTGCGTATTGATTCATCCGATCTTTGATCTGAAAGATTGCCGGTTCCAGTTTGCTATTGACCACGCTCATCAAATTCATCCAAAGTCTTGTATCCGCATTTCCGTGAGCGCTATTGATACTGCGCATGGCCTGGTTAAGATTGTTGCCGATAGCGTTGAGTTCCTGCCTGAGCAGGATCATTTCTTCCAGCACATCATCCATTGCTTTATCGCGATAGGTGACCGTTATGGGCTTATCCAAAAGCAGGCTGCGCATGTATTCGCTCAGTTTTCTGAACTGGGTCTTCTTGAACCTGCCGTTCAGCAATCGGTACTCGTCAGGTTTCAACCGGATATTGTACCACCTTGATCTGTTATCTTCCTGTACACTCATATTGTTATTCTTTAAAAATCCGACTTCGGAGGATTTTTGCCTGGACCGTGGCCGACTGCGGAGGCCGGGGCAAGATTCAATTGTGACACAATTGTACATCTTGCTGATCGCTGCGAAGCGGGCGGTCTTATCCTGCTATCAGTGTTTTAATCGGCATTTTTTGTTGTTTCTTCCGGCTTCGCCTTATGGCTGAGATAAAATTCAAGCGCCTGTATATTGATGTCTTTAAGAGATTCATCATACTCCAGTCCGAATGTTTTAAGCCGCTTTAAGAGGCCCTTGGGTATCCGGTTGTTGAACTGTACTTCAGGCTCGTGTTTAACCATTGCCGGCTTGACCGGTATCACCTCCTGGATAGGGGTGGCAGGCCTTTCCTGTTT
>Ga0105237_10000495_pt1 | contig 55778 bp, 50 predicted proteins | sample KBSC24metaG_FD_81520 | JGI IMG/M metagenome (GOLD analysis project Ga0105237, IMG submission 81520) | Corn rhizosphere microbial communities from Kellogg Biological Station, Michigan, USA - KBS C2-4 metaG | ecosystem: Host-associated > Plants > Roots > Rhizosphere > Soil | place: Michigan, USA... | reverse complement strand
TCGATCGCGTGCGGGTGGCAGCCCGCCGAGATGACGAAGCGCGACCTGCCGTTGGCCTGGCGCGCGAGCCAGCCCGCCGCGGCCAGGGCGCTCGGGCCCTCGTAGACGCTGGCGTTGGCCACCGGGAGCGCGGTGAGCTCCGAGATCGCCGTCTGGTACTCGAACATCACCTGCAGCCCGCCCTGGGAGATCTCTGGCTGGTAGGGCGTGTAGGGGGTCAGGAACTCCGAGCGCTCCATCAGCATGTCGACGATCGCCGGCACGTAGTGGTCATACATGCCGGCGCCGAGGAAGCTCAGCTCGTCTTCGGCTGAGACGTTGCGCGCGGCGAGCTCTGACAGGTGCGCGAAGACCTCCTGCTCGGACATGCCCTGCGGGAGGTCGAGCTCGCGGCCGAGGCGCACGCCCGCGGGGATCTGGCGGTCGAAGAGCTCCTGCACGGAGGACACGCCGATGGCGGCGAGCATCGCGTCGAGGTCCGCGGGGGTGATGGCGGTGTAGCGGCTCAAGGTGCTGCAGTCAGCCTAGCCAGCCAGCGTCGCGGCATACGCCTGCGCGTCCATCAGCTGCTCGCGCTCGGCGGGGTCGGCGAGGCGCAGCTTGACCAGCCAGCCCTCGCCGTAGGGGTCCTCGTTGATCTTCTGCGGCTCGTCGGAGAGCGCCTGGTTGACCTCGACGATCTCACCGGACAGCGGCGCGATGACGTCCGAGACGGCCTTGACGGACTCGACCTCGGCGTAGGAGGCGTCCTTGCTGACGCTCGCGCCGACGGCGGGCAGGTCGAAGAAAACGACCTCACCGAGCGAGTCCTGCGCGTACCAGGTGATGCCGAGCGTCGCCAGCGACGGATCGCCGGCGTCGATGCGCGCCCAGTCGTGCTCGGCGTGGTAGAGCAGGTCCTCGGGGTAGTTCGCCTCGGCCATTCACGAGCCCTTTCGGTAGAGCGGCTTCTGCTTGACGACGGCGCGGCGCATCTTGCCACGAACGTCGATTTCCAGCCGTGTGCCGACCGCCGCGCGCTCGGCGGGCACATAGGCCATGCCGATGCCGACGCCGAGGCTCGGCGACATCGTGCCGCTGGTCACCTCACCGCCGCCGGCGACCGGGTTGCCCTGGCGGGCGATGCCCTGTCCGTCGATCGTGAAGGCGACGAGCTTCTCGACCGGCCCGGCCTCGCGCACCGCGCGCACGGCGCCTGCGCCGATGAAGCCGGTGTCCTCGCGACAGCACCAGCCCAACCCCGCTTCGATCGGCCCGCGCTGCACCATCAGGTCGTTGCCGTAGAGGTGAAAGCAGACCTCCAGGCGCAGCGTGTCGCGCGCGGCCAGCCCGGCCGGCTCGGCGCCACGGCGGACCAGTTCATGCCACAGTCCGGCTGCGTCGGCGGGCGAGCACAGCAGCTCGACGCCGTCCTCGCCGGTGTAGCCGGTGGCGCACACGAGCACGTCGCCGCCGCCCACGCGGCGAGTCGCGGCGGTCATGCGCGCCGGCAGCGGCGCATCGGAGATCGCCTGCACGATGGCGCGCGCTCGTGGGCCCTGCACCGCCAGCATCGCGTAGTGATCGATCCGGTCGCCGACCTGCGCCTCGGGGAAGTCGGCGGCGTGGGTGAGAAACCACTGCAGGTCGCGCTCGTGGTTGGCGGCGTTGGTGACGGTCAGGTAGCGGTCGGTGTCGAGGCGATAGGTGAACAGGTCGTCGAGCACGCCGCCGTCCTCGCGGCACAGCACGCTGTACTGGGCGCCGCCGCCGTCGACGTTCACGTCGATCTGCGCGACGTCGTTGGACAGCAGCCGCTGCAACAGAGCGAGCGCCTGCGGCCCGGAGGTCTCGATCTCGCCCATGTGCGACACGTCGAAGACGCCGCAGCGCTCGCGCACGGAGCGGTGCTCGGCGCCGACGCCCTCGTACTGCACCGGCATCTGCCAGCCGGCGAACTCGACCATCTTCGCCCCGGCCGCCACGTGGGCGTCGTAGAGGGCGGTACGGCGCAGCGTCGCGGGCACGGCCCGCAGGCTAGCGGTCGAGCCAGTCCGCTCGCCCCGGAGGGTGCGGCTACGGAAGTTCGCCAAGCACCTCGGCGGCGGCGCGTTCGCCGGAGCGCACCGCGCCGTCCATGTAGCCGACCCAGTAGTCGGAGGTCTCGGTGCCGGCCCAGTGGATGCGCCCGACGGGCTCGCGCAGGGCGGCGCCGAAGTCCAGCAGCGTGCCGGGCCCGAGGCCGGCGACGGGGTCGCCGCGGCTGAAGCGTTCCTCCGCCCAGGCGTTCTCGACGTATTCGAGCGGGCTGCGCGCTTTTTCGCCGAAGTAGTCGGCGAAGTTGTCGAGCACCGCCTGGCGGCGCTGTTCGGCGGACAGGCCGTACCAGGTACGGGCGTCGGTGCCGCCGATGAAGCCGAGCAGCACTCCCGGGCTGCCTTCGTCGGGCGTGCTGTCGAACGTCACCCTGACCGGCCCGTTGAGGCTGACGGTCTGTCCGGTCAGGCCTTCTTCGCGCCAGAACGGACGGTCGTAGACGACGTCGACCTTCGCGTAGGAGCCCATCGGCGCGCGCTGTGTGAGCTGGTCGCGCAGGGCCGGCAGCAGCGGTTCGTAGTCGATGCGGGCGGTCAGCGCCGGGGGAACCGCCACGATCACCTGCTTGGCCGACAAAAGCCCTTTGTCGAGCTGGACTTTGACGCCTTTGGCGTTCTGGGTGATCTGGCGCACGTGCGCGTTCAGCACCACGTTGCTGCCGAGTTCGGCGGCGACTTTGAGCGAGATCTGCTGGCTGCCGCCGATGAAGCGTTCTTCCTGTGCGCCTTCGGCGGTCTGGAAGTTGCGTTCGAAGGTGCCGGGATGCGTTTCGTCGCCGGAGGCGGCCAGGTAGAACAGCACGTAGAGCAGCGACAGGTCGCGCGGCTCCTGGCCGAAGATCGCGTCGGTCGCGGTCGCGGCGAGCCGCATGAATTCGGGGTTGACCTCGTTGGCCTTCAGCCACGTGTAGAAGGTCTGGCTGTCCCATTCAAGCGCTTCGGCGGCGTTCCAGGGGGCTTTGACGTCGACCTGCTGGGCCATCGTGTTGAGCCGCTGGACGATCTGCAGGATGTCGGGCAGCAGCGTCGGGTCCGGCGGCGCCACGCCCGTGGGGCCGCTGGCTGCATAGGTTTCCCGTTTGCCGTCCTTCCAGTAGACGTTGTTGCCGCTGTTGTAGGTCGGAAAGGTCTGGACTCCGACCGCCTGCGCCAGCGCCTTGATGCGGTCCTGCGTCGGCCCGACGAACTCGGCGCCGGCGTCGATGTAGGAGCCGCCGGCGATGGGTCTGTTCCAGGTGCGCCCGCCGACGCGTTCGCGAGCCTCGAGCACGATCACCGATCGACCTGCGCGGGCTATCGCACGAGCGGCCGACAGGCCGGCGAGCCCGGCGCCGACGACGATGACGTCGGCTTTTTTGGGGAACGTCGAGCTCGTGGCCGTGCTCGACGGTTCGGCCGCTTCATCCGCGCGCGCAACCGAGGGAAGCGCGGCCGCCGCCGCGCCGGCGGCCGCCGTGCCGATCAGCGTGCGTCGGGTGAAGCGCGTGTCGCTCTCCCCGCCCCGCATGTCGCCCCGCGTGTCGCTCTCCCCGCCCCGCGTGTCCCTCTCCCCGCTCAAGATTTTTGGGCATTACCCGAAAGTCCGAAGAACATGCGCGCGCGCCGAGGATGCACGCGCGGCCGAAACGGCGACCGCGATCCTGCGATCGGCGAGCGGCTGCTAGCGCAGGAACGGCGGCACGTCGATGTCGTCGTCGGAGATCTCCAGCGACGAGCGCTGGCGGTCGTCGATCGACGGACGGCGGTCGCGGCCCCGCTCGCGGCTGTCGCGGCGCGCGCTGCGGCCGGGACGGTGGTCGAAGCCGGTGCCGATGACCGTGACGCGCACGTCGTCGGACATGCTCTCGTCGATGACGGCGCCGAAGATGATGTTGGCGTTGGGGTCGGCGGCGTTCTGGATCGTCTCGGCGGCGTCGTTGACCTCGAACAGGCCGAGGTCCTTGCCGCCGGTGATGTTCAGCAGGATGCCGGTGGCGCCGTCGACGGACTCTTCCAGCAGCGGCGAGGAGATGGCGGCCTTGGCGGCGTCGGCGCTGCGGGTCTCGCCGCCGGCGGTGCCGATGCCCATGAGCGCCGAGCCGGCGTCCTGCATGATCGTGCGCACGTCGGCGAAGTCGAGGTTGATCAGGCCGGGGATGGTGATCAGGTCGGTGATGCCCTGAACGCCCTGGCGCAGCACGTTGTCGGCCTCGCGGAAGGCGTCGAGCATGGAGGTGCGGCGCTCGACGACGGCCAGCAGCTTCTCGTTGGGGATGACGATCAGCGTGTCGACGACCTCGCGCAGGCGCTCGATGCCCTCGGTGGCCTGACGTCCGCGCTGGGCGCCCTCGAACTCGAACGGGCGCGTGACGACGCCGACGGTCAGCGCGCCGATCTCGTTCTTGGCGATCTCGGCGATCACGGGAGCGGCGCCGGTGCCGGTGCCGCCGCCCTCGCCGGCGGTGACGAAGACCATGTCGGCGCCCTTGAGCGCCTCCTTGATGTCGTCGCGCGACTCCGACGCGGCTGCCAGGCCGACGTCGGGGTTGGCGCCGGCGCCGAGGCCCTTGGTCGAATCGTGGCCGATGTTCAGCTTGATGTCGGCGTCGCACATGGCGAGCGCCTGAGCGTCGGTGTTGGCGGCGATGAACTCCACGCCGCGCAGTCCGGCGTCGACCATGCGGCTGACCGCGTTGGTGCCGCCGCCGCCGACGCCCACGACCTTGATCACCGCCAGATAGCTTCCGCTGCTCTCCATGATGGTTCTGTCCGAACCCTTCAGTAGAAAATTAGGGTTCGCAGCATACAGGCTGGCGAACCGCCGAGACGGGCACGTTATGCAGGCAACTTCGCCCTGTCAACGACAAGGTCCAGTCTCGCAACGATCGTTGCAGATCGGCCAACTCTCGACCAGTGGCTGAGCATTGCGCCGATCTGTGGGTAAACCTCTAGTTCAGGTTTAGATTTAAGAATGTCCGTCGAGTGTGACTATCCGCCGGATTGCGAGGTCGCCGAGCTCGCCGGTTCTTCGCCGCTCGTCGTGGAGGATTCGGCTTCGGGCCGAGCTTCGGCTTCGCCCGAGGTCGAAGCCGAGCCGGCGGGCGCCGACGACGACGCATCCCCGCCGACGGCGGCCGAGAGACCTTCTGCGAGCGCCTGCGTCGATTCGCCGGCGCTCGACGCCGAGCCCGAGGATTCCGCTTCGGCGGTGCTCAACGCCGGCGCGACGCCGCCGGGAAAGCCCGCGGCCGGGCGTTCGGGCAGGCGCACGTCGACGTAGGAGGCGCCTGCGGAGCTGGGGTCGGCGAGCACGCGCACGAGCGACAGCCACTTGGCGTGCGGCCGCGAGGCGTCGCCGAAGTATGCGAGCAGGCCGCTGTGCATCACGAGCGTCAGGCCCTTGCTGGAGCTGTATGCGCGCGTGATCTCCCGGGCCAGCGGCGAGGGCGCGGCGCCGAGCACGGCCAGCGCGCCGAGCAGCGTCGTGTTCTCGAGCCTTTGGCCGGGCGCCGGCAGCGACAGGCCGGACACGGCGGGAAGCGAGTTCGAGGCCAGCGCGGGGCCGAGCGCGACGCCGTTGGCGGCAACCGCGGTCTTCGCGCCGGAGACGGTCAGCGCGGCGACGGCGGGCTGCTCGATCACCTCGACGCTCAGCCCGTGCGGAAAGCTCGTGGAGATCTTCAGGTCGCGCACGACCGGATAGGCGGCCACGGCGCCCCGCAGCGCCCCGGCGTGCACGTCGAGCGTGGTCATGCCGTGTGCGGCGGAGGTCAGCGCGGCGTCGATGGCGCGCGCCTGCGGTCCGTGCGCACCGGTCACGCGAACGTGGCGGACGGCCACGAGCGAAGAGTTGCGCAGCCACACCCAGCCGCCGGCGAGCAGCGGAGAGGCGATCAGCGCGACGATCAGCGCGATGCGCAGGCGCCGGCGCCGCCAGGCGTAGGACCAGCAGTCGCCGGCCAGGCGCGCGGCGCGCGCGAGCAGCGACGCGAGCCGGCCGAGCGCAACGTCGAACGCGTTGGCCCGGCGGCGCGCCGTCCCGCGGGCGCGCTTGGGCGCTCGCGCCGCGGGCTTGCGTGGACGCGCACGAGCCGGCTGGCGAGCGAGGCTGCCGCCTCCCAGGCGGCCGGCGAGCGAGCGATCCATCGACCTCTTTGTTCGACCTCGGCGCGCGAACCCCTACGTGGCCGCCGCGAGGCCGCCAGGCGGCTCGACGCGCGGTCCGGGCGCGGCTTCTGCGCGCGCCGACGCTAGGCCCAGGGCAGGCGCACGTCGCCGAGCGTCTGCACCTCCGGCTCCAGCTCCACGCCGAAGCGCTCGAGCACGCGCCGGCGGCCCTCGGCCATCACGGCGAGCACGTCGGCCGTGCTCGCGCCGCCGGTGTTCTCGATGAAGTTGGCGTGCTTGGGCGAAAAGCGCGCGCCGCCGACGGCCAGGCCGTTGCAGCCGGCGTCGGCCAGCAGCAGACCCGCGCTGCGCCCGTGCGCGCGCTCGTCGTCGGGGTTCTTGAACGTCGAGCCGAACGTCTTTATGCCCTGCGGCTGGGCCTCGTGGCGGCGCGCGCGCATCTGCTCGAGCGTCGCCGTGACGCTCTCGCGGTCAGCTTGCGCCAGCGAGAAGCTGGCGCGCGCCACGACCTCGCCGGGCGCGATGTTCGAGCGCCGGTAGGCGAAGCCGAGCTCGTGCGGAGCGCGGCGCTCGGGGCCGGCGGCGGTGACGACTTCGACCCACGCGAGCACGCGCGCGAGCTCGCCGCCGTAGGCGTTGGCGTTCATGCGCACGGCGCCGCCGACCGTGCCGGGGATGTTCACGCCGAACTCGATCCCCGACAGCCCCGCGCGCGCGGCGGCCGCGGCGACGGCGGGCAGGCGCGCGCCGCCGCCGCAGGCGATCCGCGTGCCCTCGCGCTCGATCTGCGCGAGCCGGCGATCGAGCTTGAGCACGAGCCCGGCCACGCCGCCGTCGGCGATCAGCAGGTTCGATCCCGAGCCGACGACGCTCACGGCGAGGCCGGCGCCGCCGGCCCAGCGCAGCAGCTCGAAGAGCTCCTCCTCGCTGCCGGCGCGCGCGAAGAACTCGGCGGTGCCGCCCGTGCGCACCGTCGACAGCCGCGCGAGCGGCGCTTCTCGCTGGACGGCGCCGGGCGGCGGCGGCGCGGAATCTGCAGCGCTCATCCGGTCGCGCGTCCATTCGGGACCGCGTTCGCCGCGGTCGCGCCGCGGGCGCTCACGCCGCCACCAGCCTGCGCCCGAGCGCGTCGACGTCGCCGGCGCCCATCACCACGCACACGTCGCCGTCGGCGAGCAGGTCGTCGAGCACTCCGGCGGCGTCGTCGAAGGTCGGCAGCCAGTAGACGGGCCGTCCGCGCGCGGCGTCGGCCGCCGCCTCGGCGATCAGCAGGCCGCTCACGCCCGCGTGATCCTGCGCGCGCTCGCGCGCGGCGTAGACGTCGAGCACGACGACGACGTCCGCGCGCGCCAGCGCGCGCCCGAAGCCGGCGGCGAGCAGCCGCGTGCGCGAGTACAGGTGCGGCTGGAAGACCGCGACCAGCCGCTCGGGGGCGAGCGTGCGCGCGGCGTCCAGCGTCGCGGCGACCTCGGTCGGGTGATGGGCGTAGTCGTCGTACACGCGCGCCCCGCGCGCACTGCGCCCGAGCGGCTGAAAGCGCCGCCCGGCGCCGTGGAACTCGGCGAGCCCGGCCACCGCGCGCGCGACGTCGGCGCCGGCCAGCCGTGCGGCCTCCAGCGCGGCGGCGGCGTTCAGCGCGTTGTGCGCGCCGGGAACCGCCAGGCGCACCTGCTCTGCGCGCCAATCGAAGCGCGAGCCGCCGGCGTCGAGCTGCGGCGCGGGCACGTCGAAGCCGACCGTCTCGGCCGGCCCGTCGGGCATCAGCGCGAGCAGCTCGGGGCGCTCCCAGACGACGATCGCGCGGCTCGCCAGCGCGGCGAAGGCGCGGAAGGCTTCGCGCAGGTCTGCGAGCGAGGCGAACGTGGCGTGATGGTCGAGCTCGACGTTCGTCAGCACGGCGATCTCGACGCTCAGGCTGAGCATCGAGCGGTCGGACTCGTCGGCCTCCACGACCAGCCACTCGCCGTCGCTCCAGTGCGAGTTGGGCAGATCGTCGCCGACGGCGCCGCCGACGAGCCAGCCTGGCTGCAGGCCGGCCGCGCGCAGCGCGTGCACGGCCATCGAGGCGGTGGTCGTCTTGCCGTGCGTGCCCGCCACGGCGATCGTGCGCCGCAGCGACGTCAGCTCGCCCAGCAGCTGCGCGCGCGGGCGCTCGCGCAGGCCCCGCTCGCGCGCGGCGCGGCGCTCGACGTTGTCCGCGGGCACGGCCGAGGAATAGACGAGCTCGATGTCCGTGCCGGGTGGGACGTTCGCAGCGTCGTGGCCGATCTGCGCTTCGAGCACGCCTTCGGCTGACAGCCGCTGCACGTATGGCCCGCCTGCTCCGTCGGAGCCGCTGACCTCGGCGCCGAGCGCGCGGGCGGCGCGCGCATAGCCGCTCATGCCGGCGCCGCCGACGCCGACGAAGTGCAGGCGGCGCCCGGCCCATGGCGCGGCGCCGGCGCTCATCCGCGCGCCGCCTCCAGCAGCTCGCGCGCGATCTCGTGCGCGGCGTCGGGCCGGGCGAGCTTGCGCGAGGCCGCGGCCATCGCCGCCAGGCCGCAGCGGTCGGCGAGCAGCTCGGCGACCTGGCGCGCCAGCCGCGCGCCGGTGAGCTGGCCGTCGGCGATCACCACCGCGGCGCCCGCGTCGGCCATCCAGCGCGCGTTGGTCGTCTGGTGGTCGCCGGCCGCATGCGGATAAGGCACGAGGATCGCGGGAACGCCGTGCGCGGCGATCTCGAACACCGAGCCGCCGGCGCGTGCCACGGCGAGGTCCGCAGCCGCCAGCGCGTCGGCGAAATCGGCCTCGTCGAGATACTCGCGCAGGTCGTAGCCTCCGGGCAGCTCGCGCTGGGCCAGTTCGCCGTATTCGCGGCTGCCGGCGATGTGCAGCACGCGAAGGGCGCCGCCGATCGACGACCGCCCGGCGAAGGCGTCGGCGGCGGCGCGATTGATCGTGCGCGCGCCCAGCGAGCCGCCGAATACGAGCACGCACGTCTCCCCCACGCCGATGCCCAGCCGCTCGCGCGCGCCCTGCAGCTCGCGCGAGGCCGCCGGCACGGGCCTGCCGGTGACGCGATAGCGCCTGCCGTCGCGCCCGGCGATCGGGAAGGACAGGCAGACGCGCCGCGCAAAGGGCGCGAGCAGGCGGTTGGTCAGCCCCAGGCGGCTGTCGGCCTCCGTGAGCACGACGGGAATGCGCAGCGCCAGCGCGGCGAGCGCCACTGGCCCGGACACGTAGCCGCCGCCGCCCATCACGGCGTCGGGGCGCAGGCGGCGCAGCAGCGCGTGCGCGCGCGGCACCGCGAGCGCGGCGCGAAGCAGCGCGCGCAGGGCGCGCAGCGGGTTTGCGCGGCTGAGCCCTTCCACGGAGATCGCGTGCAGCGGATAGCCGGCTTGCGGCACGAGCTTGGCCTCCGCGCGCCCGGCGCCGACGAACGCGACCTCGGCGCCGTCAGCCCGCAGCGCGGCGGCGACCGCCAGCGCCGGCACGACGTGCCCCGCCGTGCCGCCGGCCGCGATCACGATCTTCAACCTCCTGCTCACCGCCCCATCGTGCCTTTTCGCGAGCCCGCGCGTCGGCCGAGCGCCCGCGCGGCGTCGACACGGCGCGCACGTGCGCCGTGCCGCCCGAGGCGACGTTGAGCAGCAGGCCCATGCACGCGAGCATCACGATCAGGCTGCTGGAGCCATAGGAGACGAACGGCAGCGGCACGCCCGTCAGCGGGGCGAGGCCGAGCACGGCGAACACGTTGAGCAGCGCCTGGCTGACGATCAGCGAGGTGACGCCGACGGCGATCAGCGCGCTCTGCATGCTGCGCGCGCCCTTGGCCGCGCGCAGGCCCGCGTAGGCGATCAGCCCGTACAGGAACAGCAGCGCGCAGACGCCGATCGCGCCGAGCTCCTCGGCGATCACCGCGAGGATGAAGTCGGTCGGCGCCTCGGGCAGGTAGAAGATCTTCTGCACCGACTCCCCCGGCCCGACGCCGAACAGCCCGCCCGAGCCGATCGCGATCTGGCCCTGCACGGCCTGAAAGCCGCTGGAGGAGGCATGCGCCCAGGGATCCAGAAAGGAGGTCAGGCGCGCTCGCGCGTAGGGTTTGACCAGCGCATACAGCGCGACCAGCACGAACGCCGAGCCCATGACGATCGCCAGCCTGCGCAATTCGATACCGGCGGCGACGAGCAGCGCGATCGTCGTGAAGGCGATCACCATCGCCGTGCCGAGGTCGGGCTGCGTGACCACGAGCAGGATCGCTCCGCCGACGACGACGAGCAGCGGGTTGGCCAGCTCGCGCAGGTCGTGCACGCGCTGAGGGCGCTTGGCCAGCAGCGTCGCGCCGTACAGCACGAGCGCCAGCTTCATCAGCTCCGAAGGCTGGAACTGGAACGGTCCGGGCCCGAGCCAGCGGCGCGCGCCGTTGACGCTGACGCCGATGTGCGGGACGTGCACGGCGAGCACGAGCGCGAACGAGACGACCAGCAGCGGGCCCATGATCTTCTCGACTTTCGCAATGCCGTCGCGCGCGAGAAAGCGCATCAGCACGAGCCCGATCGCGCCGTAGACGAGGTACTTGACCAGATAGCCGCTGCCGTTGCCGTGGCCCTGCAGCAGCGAGGTGGCCGAGGAGGCGCTGTAGACCATCACCGCGCCGAACGCCAGCAGGCACAGCGTCGCTGTCAGCAGGATCCGCTGCTCCAGCGGCTGCGTTCCCTTCGCCGGCGTCTTGCGCCGCGCACGCCTGCCGTCCGGTCGCGGCGCGCCGGAGGAGCCGACGCGTGCTGGCGCTGCTGGCATCCCGGCTGACTTCGACGCGCGCCGCGCTAACCCTGCATCCCTCTCACGAGCTCTGAAAAGCGCTCTCCGCGGGCTTCGAAGTCGGCGAACTGGTCAAAGCTCGCACAGGCGGGCGACAGCAGGACGACCTCGCCCGCGCGCGCGGCTTCGCGCGCCGCGACGAGCGCGCCGGCGAGATCCGTGCAATCGCGCACAGGCGTCGCGACGACGCCGAGCGCGGCGGCGAGCGCGGGCGCGTCTTCGCCGATCAGGTACACCCCCGCGCAGGCGCGCTGGACCGCCTCGCCCAGCGCCGTGAAGTCCTGGCCCTTGCCCTGGCCGCCAGCGATCAGGTGCACGCGGCGACCGGCGAACGCGTCCAGCGCGACGAGCGTGCTGGCCACGTTCGTCGCCTTGGAGTCGTTGACGTAGAGCACGCCGTCGAGCGTCGCGATCTCCTGCAGGCGATGCGCGACCCCGGCAAACGACGCAAGCCCGGCGCGCACCGCCTCGCGCTCGATCCCACGGGCGAGGCACACGGCCGCCGCGGCCATCGCGTTCTCGGCGTTGTGGCGCCCGCGCAGGCGCATCTCGCTCAACGCGAGCAGCGGCTCGCCGCGCCACAGCAGTCGCCCGTCGCGCTCGCTCAGCTGCGCATCCGAAGCGCGCCCGAACCGGATCGCCCTCCCCCGCCCCGCGTCGATCCGCCCTGCCAGCTCGCTCGGGAAGACCGCTATGTCCTGCTCGTCCTGGCGTGCGAACGCCTGCAGCTTGGCGGCCGTGTAGGCGTCCAGCGTGCCGTGCCTGTCGAGATGGTCGGGCGTGATGTTCAGCAGCACCGCCGCCTCCGGCGCGAAGGCCAGCGTGTCCTCGAGCTGAAACGACGACGCCTCGCAGACGACCGTCGCGCTCGCGTCCAGTGAGCCGGCCAGCGAGCTTACGGCCGTGCCGACGTTGCCGGCGACGGCCACCGGCAGGCCCGCCTCGCGATGGATGTGCCCGATCAGCTCGACCGTCGTCGTCTTGCCGTTCGTGCCCGTCACGGCGACGAACTCGTTTGCCAGCAGGCGCCACGCCAGCTCCAGCTCGCCAAGCACCGGCAGGCCGCGCTCGCGCGCGGTTGCGACGGCGGGCGCCTGCGCAGCGACGCCCGGGCTCTTGACGACCGCGCGAACGCGATCGAGCAGCGCACGCCCGTCCTTCTCATCGAGAAAAAGGTCCACCCCCGCATCGCGCAACGCGCCGGCGCCGCCCGGCGAGCCCGCGTCCAGCCCGACCACCTGCTCCCCACGAGCGCGCAGCGCAAGCGCCGCGGCCGCACCCGAGCGCGCCAGGCCGACGACCAGGTACGGACCGCCGGGAATCTGCGGCCGGGCTCGCACTCAGCCGATGCTCTGGCGGTAGATCGTGAAGCCGATCGCACAGCAGATCGCCGCCACGATCCAGAAGCGCAGGATGATCTTCGTCTCAGACCACGCGCGCAGCTCGAAGTGGTGGTGGATCGGCGCCATCAGGAACACGCGTTTGCGCGTCGTCTGAAAGGACAGCACCTGGATCGCCACCGACAGGGCCTCGATCACGAAGATGCCGCCGAGCAGCACGAGCAGCAGCTCGGTCTTGGTCATCACGGCCAGCCCCGCGATCGCGCCGCCCAGTCCCAGCGAGCCCGTGTCGCCCATGAAGATCGTCGCCGGGAAGGCGTTGAACCAGAGAAAGCCGACGCAGCCGCCGACCAGGCAGCCGGCGAGCATCGCCAGGTCGTCCTCGCCGGTGATGAACGTGATGCCGATGTAGGCCAGCAGCACGATCGCCGCGCAGCCCGCCGCCAGGCCGTCGAGGCCGTCGGTCAAGTTCACCGCGCTCGTCGTGCCGGCGACGACGAAGTAGATCAGCAGCGGATAGAGCGGGCCGAGGTCGATCTGGTAGTCGACGAAGCGCAGGCGCAGCGTCGGCGCCAGATGGGCCTCGTGCTGGGCGATCCACCACAGCGCCAACGAGATCGCGATCGTGACCGCGAGCTTCGTGCGCGCGCGCAGGCCGAGCGAGCGCCGCCGGACGAGCTTGATGTAGTCGTCGGCGAAGCCCAGCAGCGCGCACGCGATCATCGCCCCGAACACGCCCACCGAGCGCCAGTCGAAGTCGGTCAGGATCAGGAACGGCACCGAGATCGCGACGAAGATGATCACGCCGCCCATCGTCGGCGTGCCCGCCTTCTGGTGATGCCCCTCCGGCCCGTCCTCGCGGATGTGCTGGCCGAACTCGCGCTCGCGCAGGAACTCGATGAACCTGGGGCTCAAGAACAGGCAGATGAGCAGCGCCGCCGTGCCGCCGAAGAGGATCCGCCCCATCAGCGCCGCCCGGGCATCGCGCCACCGCGTCGGGCGCCGGCGCGCGAGCCTCCCGGCGCAGCCTGTCGCGACGCCGCCAGGCGCTCTGAGACCCGCTCCAGGCCGACGCCGCGCGAGGCCTTCACGAGCAGCGTGTCGCCCTCGCCGAGCAGCGTGTCCAGCAGCTCGGCGGCGGCGGTCGCGTCGGCGACCGCGTAGGACTCGCCGGCGAACTCCGAGCGCATCTCCGCCGCCTGCGGGCCGACCGTCACGAGCAGGTCCACGCCGCGCTCGCCCGCATACAGGCCGATCTCGCGGTGCAGCCGCGGCGCCTGCGAGCCGAGCTCGAGCATGTCGCCAAGCGCCGCCACGCGACGCGCCGGCGCCGTCCTGGCCAGCTCGTCGATCGCCGCGCGCATGGACATCGGGTTGGCGTTGTAGCAGTCGTCGATCACGACAACGCCTCCGGGCAGCTCGCGGCGCTCGCCGCGCAGCGCCGAGAAGCGCACGTCCAGGCTGCCCTGACCACCGCCTGCGGCCGCGGTGCCCGCGATCTCCGATTGGTCGATGCCCAGCGCCAGCGCCGCGGCGACGGCGGCGAGCAGGTTCAGCAGGTTGTGCGCCTGCGCGAACGACGGGCGCAGCGCGATCTCGCGCTCGTGCGCGCCGATCAGCACCCGACCGTCCTGCAGCGTGCGCAAAAGCGCCACGTCGCCGCGCTCGCCGAAGGTGATCGTTTTCAGGTCCGGGCGCAGGTGCGGCCGCAGCAGCGGCTCGTCCGCCGGAAGCACCGCCACGCTGCCCGCGGCCATGCCCGCGATCAGCTCGGCCTTGGCCGCAGCGATCGCCTCGACCGTGCCGAGCAGCTCCAGGTGCACGGGCCCGACGTTGACGATCACCCCCACGTCCGGCTCGGCGATCGCCGTCAGCTCGGCGATCTGCCCGCTGCCGCGCATCGCCATCTCCAGCACCAGCACCTGCGTGTCGCCCGGCGCCGCGAGCATCGCCAGCGGCATGCCGATGTCCGTGTTGCGGTTTTCCGGGCTGGCCGCCACGCGTCGCAGCCCCCCCACCAGCGCCGCCAGGATGTCCTTCGTCGACGTCTTGCCCGTCGAGCCCGTGACGCCCACCACCTTCGCCCCGCGCGACCCCAGCTCGCGCCGCCACGCGCGCGCCAGCGCCTGCAGGCCGGCCAGCGGGTCGGGATGCGCCAGCACGGCGCCCGTCTGCGCGCCGGCGCGGGCCATGTCTGCGACGGCGGCCGCGGCCGCTTCGGCGTGCTGCGGACCGACGAGCACGCCCCACGCCCCCGCCCGCAGCGCCTCGACGGCGTGCTCTCCGCCGTCCGCGCGCTTCCCGCGCAGGCCGACGAACAGCTCACCGCGCGACACCGCGCGCGAGTCGATCGACGCCGCGCTCGGTCCCGGCTCGGCGCCGGCGAGCACGCTCGCACCGGATGCCTCGGCGACGCGCGCGGCGTCCCATTGCCTCATGCGCGCGCCCTGTGAGCGCGCAACGCCTCGCGCGCGACCGCCACGTCGTCGAAGGGCTCCTTTCGACCCTCCGCGAACTCCTGGCCCTGCTCGTGGCCCTTTCCGGCGATCACCAGCACGTCTCCGGGTCGCGCCCGCGCGATCGCCTCCTCGATCGCCGCCGCCCGGTCGACGAGCGAGCGCACGGGCGAGCCGCCGTTGGGGCCCGCGCCCACCCGACCTGCGCCCTGCACGCGCGCAACGCCGGCCATGATCTCCGCGATGATCTGCTCGGGCTCCTCCGAGCGTGGGTTGTCGGAGGTCACGAGCACGTCGTCGGCCAAACGCGTGGCGATTTCGCCCATCAGCGGGCGCTTGCCTCGGTCGCGGTCGCCGCCCGCTCCGAACACGCACAGCACGCGCCCGTCGGCCTGGTTGGCGGCGCCGATCAGCTCGCGCGCGGCGGCGAGCACGTTCTCGAGCGAGTCGGGCGTGTGCGCGTAGTCGACCAGCACGGCAAAGCCCTGCCCCTCGTCGACGGGCTCGAAGCGCCCCGGCACGCGCACGCCGCGCGCCAGGGCGTCCAGCAGCGTCTGCACGTCCGCGCCGAGCGCGTGCGCGGCGGCGAGCGCGCCGAGCGCGTTGGCGACGTTGAAGCGGCCCGGCATCGGCAGGCTGACCGCGTGCTCGCCGGCCGGCGTTCGCAGCGTGAAGCGACAGCCGGCGAAGTCGCAGCGCAGGTCGCGGGCGCTGTAGTCCGCCGGCGCTTCCACGGCGAACGTGCGCGCGCCGTCGATCTCGCCGGCCAGGCGCTTGCCGTAGGGGTCGCCGACGTTTATCACGCTGGTCTGCGGCGCGTGCTCGACGAACAGGCGCCGCTTGGCCTCGAAGTAGTCCTCCATCGTGTCGTGGAAGTCGAGATGGTCCTGCGTGAGGTTGGTGAAGATCGCAGCCGCGAAGCGGATCGCGTCGGCGCGACCGAGCGCGAGCGCGTGCGAGGAGACCTCCATCGCGCACGCGCGGTCGCCGCCGTCGAGCATCGCGCGGAAGTCGCGCTGCAGGTCGATCGCCTCGGGCGTCGTGCGTTCGACAGGCCGCTCGACCCCGCCGACGACCGACTTGACCGTGCCCAGCAGCGCGCATTGCAGGCCGGCCGCCGCCAGCAGCTCGCGCAGCAGATAGGCCGTCGTCGTCTTGCCGTTGGTGCCCGTGACCCCGACGACACGCAGCTCGGACGTCGGATCGCCGAAGAAGCGCGCGGCGACCGGCGCCATCGCCGCCCGCGCCGAGGCCACCGCGACCTCCGGCACGCCCAGGCCGAGCGCGCGCTCGACGACCAGCGCGGCGGCGCCGTTGGCGACGGCCTGCGGCGCGTGGTCGTGCCCGTCGCTTTGAAAGCCGCGCACGCAGAAGAACAGCTCCCCGCCGCGCACCGCGCGGCTGTCGTAGGCCAGACCGTCGATCTGCGTGCCCGCGGCCGCGCCGAGATCACCGGTGGCGGCTGTGGCCAGGCCGGCGGTCAACTCGTCGAGCCTCATGGGCTGATGCTATCCCGGCGCGATGCGTAGGTACGGCAGCGCGAAGCTCATGATCTGGCCGAATGCCGGCGCCGCGACGGTTCCGCCGAAGATCGACCCGGTCTGCGGTTCGTCGACGATCACGGCGCACAGCAGCTTCGGGTCCGACGCCGGCGCAAAGCCCATGAACGAGGCCACGTAGCGGGTTTTGGAATATTCGCCCGTCGCCTCGTCGACCTTGCTCGCCGTGCCTGTCTTGCCCGCGAGCTGATAGCCGGGGATCGAGACCTCGCTCGCGGTCCCTCCCGGCGCCAGCACGCCCTCGAGCATCTGGCGCAGCGATGCGGCGGTCTGGCTGGAGATCACGCGATGACCCTCCGGCACGGGCTGCGGCTCGCCGCCGACCGAGCGGATGATGTGCGGCGGGCGCAGGATGCCGCCGTTGGCGATCGCCGAATAGGCGCTGGCCATCTGCAGAGGCGTGACCAGCTGGCCCTGGCCGATCGGCAGGTTGCCCATCGAGGAGCCCGAGTACTTGCTCACGGGCGGCACCTGGCCGATTTCCTCGCCGGGCAGCTCGATGCCGGTGCGCCTGCCGAAGCCGAACTTGGCGACCCACTTGGAGAAGTTGCTCTGGCCCTCGAGCATGCCGATCTTGATCGCGCCGACGTTGCTGGACTGCGCGAGGATCTGCGCGGTCGTCAGCGACTCGTCGCCGTGTTCGGTGTCGTCGTGGATCGTGCGGTCTGCGACCTGGATCTTGTCGGGGATGTAGAAGCTGCTCGTCGGCTTCACCAGGCCCTGCTGCAGGGCGCCGGCGACGGTGAACGCCTTGAACGTCGAGCCCGGTTCGTAGTCGAAGCCCACCGCGCGGTTCTCCAGGGCTTCCGGCGTCGACGCGGCCGGGTCGTTGGCGTTGACCTGCGGCCAGTTGGCCATCGCCAGGATCGCTCCGCTGCGCGGGTCCATCACGATCGCCGTGGCGTCTTTGGGGCTGAACACGCGCCCGACCGCCGAGAGCACGTCTTCGGTGCGCTGCTGGATGTTCGCGTCCAGCGTCAGCGACACCGACGTGCCCGGCTCCTCGGGGTGGACTTCGTTGATCGAGACCGGCTGGCCGATCGCGTCGCTGACGACGTGGCGCTGCCCGGCCTGGCCGTGCAGCAGCCCGTTGCGCGAGTACTCCAGGCCCGACAGCCCGTTGCCTTCGGTGCCCACCACGCCGAGCACCTGCGCCGCCAGCGTGCCGCGCGGGTAGACGCGCTTCATCACCGGCGCGCCGGCGACGCCGGGAATCTTCAGCGCCATCACCGCATGCGCCTGCTTGGCCGGAAGCGCGCGCGCCAGGTACACGAAGCCGCTGCGCTCGGAGAGCTCGCGCAGCACCCTGTCCTGCGGCTTGCCCAGCAGCGGCGCGAGCTTCTGCGCCGCCACCAGCGGTTCCTTGACCAGATACGGCGTCGCCGAGATGTCCTGCGCGGGCTCGGAGACCGCGAGGTCGATTCCGCTGCGGTCGCTGATCGAGCCGCGCTGCGCCGGCACGGCTTCGTAGGTCAGCTGCTGAGTGGCGGCCGCTTTGCGCAGGCTGCCGCCCTTCAGCGCCCCGAGGTAGAGCGTGCGCCCGCCGGCCAGCACCAGCAGGATGAAGAACAGTCCGAAGATGCCGCCGATCCGTCGCTGGACGATCGTCAACGGCTCATTCCCCCGACGTCGCCTGGACTCCGCCGCCCGCGCCCGTGACGGCCGAAGCGCTCGGGGCAGTCGACTCGCTCAACGTCGATTCGCTGGAAGCCGGTGCGCTCGATTCGGTGCTCACAGGCGCTTCGCCGGCGGCCGATTCGCCGCTCTGACCGCTGGTCGCCGACGTTTCTGCGGTGGCCTGCGAGCTGCTCGCCGTCGCCGTTTCGCCTTCCGGCGAGGTCTGCGCTTCCGCGCCGGCCGACGATTCACCGGATTCGCCGCTAGGCGTCGTGGCTTGTTCGCCGCCTGCGACGCCGGACGAGCGAGCGGCGGCGCTCAGCACTGCCGCCGCCTTGCCGATGTCGCCGTGCGACGAGGACGACAGGAAGCGCAGCGAGCCCACCGGCACGAACGCCATGCCCAGCTGCGCCGCACGCGCCTCCACGTGGCTGCCGGCCGCCAGCTCTGAGTTTTCGATGCTCAGCGCAGCATTCTGGCGTTGCAGCGCCGCCTCGTGCTCCAGCGCCCGGCCGATGCCGCCGTTGAGCTTGAGCAGCCCGAGCTGCAGCGTGACGATGCCGATCAGCGCGAAGGCCACGATGCCGATCCAAGTGCGCCCGCGGATCAGGCGCTCGAGCAAGCGATGCTGCGCAAGCGCCTCCAGGCCGGAGATCAGTCCGAGGGCGAACCCGGCGTCGCCGGCTGCTCGCCGCGAGCGCGCGCCGTCGGCGGGACGCGCCGGGCGCGCGGGGCCCGACACGCGTCGCGGGCCGCGCGGCGCCAGCGGCCGGTGTGGCTGTACGGCCGGAGCGGCCGCTGCTGCAGGCGGCGGCGTCATGCCGGCGGTCCCGCCTGGTCGGTCAGCTTCCTGGCCGCACGCATGCGCGCCGAGGAGGCGCGCGGGTTGGCGGCGACCTCGTCGTGGGAGGGCACGATCGAGCGGCGCGACAGCAGCGCGCCTTCGGGCTCGCGGCCACAGGCGCACACGGGCAGGTCCGGTGGGCAGATGCAACCCTTCGCGCGCTCGCCGAGAAAGCGCTTGACGCGCCGGTCCTCCAGCGAGTGGAAGGAGATGCCAGCCAACACGCCGCCCTCGCGCAGCAGCCTCCACGCCAGCGGCAGCGCGCGGTCGAGCTGCTCCAGCTCGTCGTTGACGGCAATGCGCAGCGCCTGGAAGGAGCGCTTGGCCGGATGACCGCCGCCGAACCGCGCCGGCGCCGGGATCGCCGAGCTGATCGTGTCGACGAGCTGCAGCGTCGTCTCGATCGGCGCCTGCGCGCGGCGGCGCACGATCGCCCGCGCGATCGCCACGGCGTGGCGCTCCTCGCCGAAGTCGCGCAGCGCGCGCGCCAGGCGGCGCTCGTCCCACTCGGCGATCAGCTCGCGCGCGCTCAGCTCCTGCCCGGGGTCCATGCGCATGTCGAGCGGCGCCTCATAGGAGTAGGAGAAGCCGCGCTCGCGCGTGTCGACCTGCATCGAGGACATTCCCAGGTCGAAGTACGCCGCGTCTGCGCTCGTTCCCTCCTGGGACAGCAACTCCAGCGCCTCCGCGTATCCGGCGCGAATGAAGCGCAGCGAGCACGTGACCGCCTCGGCGAGCGCGTCGAAGCGCTGCTCGGCCAGCGGGTCGCGGTCGATCGCGATCAGCGTTCCCGAGGCGCCAAGGCGCTCGGCCACCAGGCGCGCGTGGCCGCCGTCGCCGAACGTGCAGTCGATCACCGTCTGCCCGGGCGCGGGCGCCAGCAGCGCCAGCAGCTCGTCGGCGAGCACCGGCGTGTGGCCGCGCCCGCCGGCTCCGCGTCCGCCGTCGGCGTCGCCGCCCACGGGCCGGTCGCGCTGCGGCCCGTTGGGCTCTGCGAGCTGTCGTGCGCCAAGGCTCGACGGCCGCCCGCGTGGGGGGCGTCGCTGGGATCGTTTCATCTCAAGCAGTGTCGTCGACATGCGCGGTGATCTCGGCGACGCCGCTGAGCAGCGTCGGTCGATGCTCGTTCCAGGCGTCCTTGCTCCACAGCTCCAGGCGCTCGCCGGCGCCCACGACGACGACCTCCTTCTGCAGCTTGGCGTGCTCTGAGAGAAAGCCCGGCACCATGATCCGCCCGGCGGCGTCCAGGTCGGCGTCCTGCGAGCTGCCGTAGAAGAAACGCTCCAGCTCGGTCAGCCGTGGCGACAGCGGCGGCAGCTCGGCCAGCGCACGACGGCTGTAGCGCTCGTACTCCTCCGGGTGCCACACGCCCACGCACGGCTTCAGGTCGACGGGCATTGCGAGCACGACCCCTTCGGCGAGGGCGGCGCGATAGCGCGCAGGCACCGTGAGGCGGTTCTTCGCGTCGAGCGTATGGTCGAACGTGCCACGGAAGGGGACCACTTGGAGAGCTCCGAAATTGATTACCGAGCCGAGGTGGAGGAGTGGGAGGAGCCCCTCCACCCCGGCTCGCTGGCGCGAACATACCCCACTTTCTCCCACAACGCAACCCTAATTGCACATTTTCTCCCACTGGAGCGCATCACCACCGCTCGACGGGCGAAAACGCCTGCTAAACGGAGCCTTCCAAGACCGGGTGCAACGACGCGCCCGGCGCGCCGAAAGTGCAAGCCGCGATGCAGACGGGCCGGCTGGGACGGTTCTTGCACGAGCCGGCCGCGCTTCGGACGGCCCGCCTCCTAGCGCGTCGCGCCGGCCATGCCAGCCGCTACGATCGCCCGCGATGCCGCCCACCCCTTCGCTCGCCCGCCGCCCTGCGCGACCGGGCTGGCGCGCGCTTGTCGCGCTGTCGCTGGTGGCCGCCTCGCTCGCGAGCGTCGGCTGCGGCTCCTCGGGATCCTCGGGATCCTCCGCGGACCCGGCGAACGCGGTGCCCGCTTCGGCCCCGCTGTACATCGGCGCGATCGTCCGCCCTGAAGGATCGCTGCAGGCGGCCGCGCGCTCGGCCGGGCAGACGCTCACGCACCAGGCCGACCCGTACCTGCGCCTTCTCGCGGCGCTGCAGACGCCGGGCTCTGGAACGCTTGACTTCAAGCGCGACGTCGCGCCTTGGCTGGGGCCTCGCGCCGGCGCGTTCCTCAGCACGCCCACGGCGGACAAGTCAGAAGAAGCGCTGAACAAGCTGCTGGCGCTCCTGCAGCAGGGGCTGCTCGGACGGTCCTCCTCGGGAGCTGCGTTCCCGTTTGCGGCGCACGCCGTCGAAGGCGCGATCGTGCTGGACACGCGCGACACGGCGAAGGCCCGGTCGTTCCTGAAGGCTCTCGCGGCGCGTGCGGGAGCCCAGGCCAAGTCCTACCGGGGGGTCTCCTACCAGGCTACGTCGAGCGGCATCGCCTTCGGCGTCGCCGCGCGCCTGGCCGTGATCGGCACCGAGACCGCCTTGCACGCCGTGATCGACACGACCTCGGGCGGGCCGTCGCTGGCGCGCGCGGCCAGCTATGCCAGGCTCTTGGCCGCCGCCCCGCAAGGTGCGCTGGCGCACGTGTACGTCGACCCCGCGGCGCTCGCCGGCCCACGGGGATCCAAGGCGCCGAGCTCAGCGTCGGCCTTCTCGCTGCTGGCCGGCAATCGCCCGGTGAACGTCTCGCTGGTCCCGTCGAAGACCTCGATCGCCCTTGACGCCGACGCGCTCGCCTCGACCGGCGCGCCGGGCGGCGCCGGCGCCGGCGGGCTGCTCGCCTCCAGCGCGCAAGCCGCCGTCGCGTTGGGCGAACTGCCGGGCGAATCGTGGCTGGCCGCCGGGCTGGGCGAAGTCGGCGCGACGCTGCGCAGCGGTGGCGCGGGGGCGCTGCAGGGCATCGCCGCGCTCGGCCAGCAGCTCACGGGCGCCGGCGCCGGAGAACAGGCGGGCGGCATCAGCGTCGGCGGGCTGCTCGGCGGAATCCTCGCGCCGCTGCGCGCGCTCGGTTCGGAATCGGCGAGCGCGCGGAGCGAACTGACGAGCTGGATGGGCTCGGCGGGGCTGTTCGCGTCCGGCTCCGGCCTGCTCGAACTGCAGGCAGGAATTGCGATCGAGTCCAAGGACCGGTCGCTGTCGAAGGCGGCCGTGGCGAAGGTCGGGGCGATGCTGCGCCAGGGCGGCGGCTCGGTGCAGAGCGCGACGATTCCCGGCGCCGACGCGGCGATCTCCGCGCGGGTGTCCGGCCTTCCGGTCGTGCTCTACATCGCCAATGGGATCGACGCCGCCGGCAAGACCAAGTTCGTCATTGGCGTCGGCGAAGCGTCGGTGCAGGCGGCGCTCAATCCCTCCAGCACCCTGTCGGGCACGGCCGCCTACGGGACGGCCTCGGCGGCGCTCGGCGGCGCTCGTCCGAGCGTGATCGTCGACTTCCCCACGCTGCTCGGGCTGTTGGAAGGCGTCGGTCTCAGCGAAGACCCGACGATCGCCCCGTTCGTGCCCTACCTGCGATCGCTGACGACGCTGTCGGGCGGCGCGAGCACCGTCGGCGACGGCGTCGAACGCTTCCGCCTCGTCCTCGGCCTGCAGCAACAGAACGGCTGAGCCGCCAGAACGGCTGAGCCGACGCGGCGGCTCCTAGCGGATGTCCAGCGCGCGCGAAAACTGCGCGCGGCCGCCGACCACTCGATCGACGCCGTAGCGCGACAGCGTGGTTTCGCCGTCGGGCTGCATCGAGTAGCGGCCGAGCACCGAATCGCGGTTGGCCGTGGCAAAGAAGCTGTCGATGACCGCCTGGCGCTCGTTGCCGTGCGAGCCGGCGGCGCGGATCGCGTCGAGCACGACGCTCATCGCCTCGAACCCGTACAGCGCGTACGCGCCCGGCCGGCCGCCGAACTGGCGACGGTAGTCGTGAAGCGCGCGCGCGGCCGCGGGCGGATAATGGTCGAGCGCAAGCAGCGGCGTCGTCAGGTAGGTGCTGGCCTCGGCCGGGCCGATCGCCGCGGCGAAGGCTGGCGTGTCCAGCGCGCTGGACCCGCTCAGCAGCAGGCGCGGGTCGGCGCGGTGAAGCGCCCGCCACAGCGCCACCGTGCCCGCTCCGTCGCCGCCGGCGAAGAACACGGCCTGCGCTTTGCTGCGCTGGATCTTTTCGATCTCCCCGGTGAAGACGCTTCCGGGAGTCGCGACGATGCTGTCGTGAGCGGCCACGACGATGCCCGCACGTTCGGCTTGCGTGGCCACCAGCTGCGCAAGGGGCGCCTGAAACGGGTTCTGGTCGTCGAGCACGTACAGCCGGCGCACGCCGAGCGAGCGCATCAGCTTCGCCTGCGCGATCGACTGGGCGCGGTCGCCGAGCGTCAGGCGCCCGAACGTTCGCTTGCCGCTGGGGTAGAAGCGCTGCGGCTCGTCCTGGCCGGCGTCAAGCGAGGAGGTCAGCCCGATGTAGGGGCTGCCCGGGCTGACCTGCAGGATTCCGGCGGCGTTGATTAGCGGCAGCGACACCGCTGTGGCTTCCGAGCCCAGCTCGCCGAGGTAGGCGATCGTGGTCGTGTCCTGCGCCGCCGTCTTGGCGTCCGTGGAGGTGGCGCTGGGGTCCAGCGCGCCGGTCTTCGGGTTGGCGTCGTCGAGCGAGACGTAGCCGACCTTCAGCGGCCCGATGCGCCCTCCCGCCTGCGCGAGCGCGAGACGCTCGCCGTCGACGATTTCCTGGGAGATCGCCGCCGCGGGGCCCTGCAGCGGCAGGCTGGAGTAGACCGTCAGCTGGTTGCCGACCGCTTCCGACGCGACGCCCACCCCGCCACAGCCGGCCACCGCCGGGAGGAGCGCGGCGAGAGCGGCCAGACACAGCCAGCGCGCGCGCACCGGCCGCTAGCTGCGACGGCCGGGAAGGTAGCCGGAGAGGATCTTCAACGTGGCGCCGACGAGGATGATGGCTGTGGCGAGCATGAAGGCGTCAAAGCCCTTTGCGCCCAGTGCCCACAGCACGACCCAGACGAGCAGGCCCGCGGTGACGGTGAGGATGAATCCCATGCGCGCGGAATCCTAGCTGGCCGGCCGCGGACCGGTCGGGGCAAGACCGGCCGCGAGCTCGGCCACCAGCGCTCCGACCGCGCCGGCCGGGTCCTCGGACTGGCCCGCGGCGCGCACGAGCCGCGTGCCGACGATCACGCCGTCGGCGCCCGCCTCGGCGGCCTGGGCCGCCTGCTCGGGGGTGCTGATGCCGAAGCCGAGCGCGACCGGCACGTCCGTGCTTGCCTTCGCGCGCGCCACGACCTCGGCGAAGCGGCCCTGCAGCGCCTCGCGCTCGCCCGTCGTGCCGACCACGGAGACCGTGTAGAGAAATCCTCGAGCGCGGGCGCCGATCGCCGCCAGGCGCTCGGTTGGCGTGGTGGGAGCCACCAAGGGAACCAGGGCAATGGCGTTCTCGTCGCACGCCTGGCGCACCTCGTCGGCCTCCTCGAGCGGCAGGTCGGGCACGATCAACCCGCACGCGCCCGTCCTGGCGAGCCTTTGCACGAAGGCCCCAGCCCCCGGCGCGAAGACGATGTTCGCGTAGCACATCAGCACGACCGGGATGCTCGGCGCCAGCGCACGCGCCACCTCCAGCACGCCGCCGACGCTCGCGCCGGCCGCCAGCGCGCGCGTGCCGGCCTCGTGGATCACCGGGCCGTCGGCCAGCGGATCGCTGTAGGGCACGCCCAGCTCCAGCAGATCGGCGCCCGCCTGCGCGCAGGCCCGGCCGATCGCGATCGATTGATCCAACGTCGGATAGCCGGCCATCAGGTACGGCATCAGCGCCGCGCGCTTGTGGCTGGCCGCGAACGCGTCGGCGATTCGCTGCACGCCGGTCGCCTCCTGCGTGCTCGCGAGCCGTGCGCTGTCGCTCACGGGCCGTCGCTTCCCAGCACCTCGGCGAGATCCTTGTCGCCGCGACCGGACAGGCAGACGAGGTCGACGTCGCCTGCGTCCTGCGCGAGCACCCAGGCCAGCGCGTGGGCCGTCTCGAGCGCGGGGATGATGCCCTCCAGGCGGGCGACCTGCTCGAAGGCCTCCAGCGCCTGCGCGTCGGGCACGGCGACGTAGCGCGCGCGGCCGCTGTCGCGCAGGAAGGCGTGCTGCGGGCCCGCCCCGGGATAGTCCAGCCCCGCGGAGATCGAATGCGCTTCGACTATCTGGCCCTCCTCGTCCTGCATCACCGCCGAGCGCGAGCCGTGCAGCACGCCGGCGCGCCCGCCGACCGTCAGCGGAGCGCCGTGGCGGGCGGTGTCGATGCCCTCGCCGCCGGCCTCCACGCCGACGAGCTCGACGTGCTCGTCGTCGAGGAAGGCGGTGAACGTGCCGATCGCGTTGGAGCCGCCGCCGACGCACGCCACGACGCGCGACGGCAGCCGACCCTCCGCCTGCAGGATCTGCGCGCGCGCCTCGTCGCCGATCACGCGCTGCAGATCGCGCACGAGCGACGGGTACGGCGCCGGTCCGACCGCCGAGCCGATCACGTAGTGGGTGTCGGCCACGTTGGTGACCCAGTCGCGGATCGCCGCCGACGTCGCCTCCTTGAGCGTCTGCGCGCCGGCGTCGACCGGATGGACGGTCGCGCCCAGCAGGTGCATCCGTTGCACGTTGGGCCGCTGGCGGTGGGTGTCCTGCAAGCCCATGTACACGACGCACTCCAAGTCCAGCAGCGCGCAGACGGTCGCCGTCGCGACGCCGTGCTGGCCGGCGCCGGTCTCGGCGATGATCCTGCGCTTGCCCATGCGCTTGGCCAGCAGGGCCTGCCCGAGCGCGTTGTTGAGCTTGTGCGAGCCGGTGTGGTTGAGGTCCTCGCGCTTGAGGAACACCGTCCTGCCCACGCGCTCGGAAAGCCTGCCGGCGCGATACAGCGGAGTCGGCCTCCCGCCGAAGTCACGCAGCAGCCCGTCCAGCTCGGCGCGGTAGCCCCGATCCGCGCGCGCCTGCATCCAGGCCTGCTCGAGCTCGGCCAGCGCGGGCATCAGCGTCTCGGGGACGAACTGCCCGCCGTACTCGCCGAAGTGGTGCTCGACAGGAGGCTCGACGGCCTTCGAGCTCACGCCGTTGCCCCGCCGACGGCGGCCTCGTCCGGCGCCGCGGCCGCCTCGGGCGCCGCTCGCTCGACGGAGGCAAAGAAGGCGCGCAGCTTCGCGGGATCCTTGCGACCGGGCGCAGACTCGGTCCCGCTTGCGGTGTCGACGGCGTAAGGCGCCGTCTGCGCGATCGCCTCTGCGACGTTCTCCGCTCGCAGGCCGCCGCTGAGGATCAACGGAACCTTCGATCGGCGCGCGCCGATCAGGGCCCAGTCGAACGTCTCGCCGGTGCCCCCGCGCAATCCGCGCCTGGACTGCGCCCTGGCGCGTGCGTCGAGCAGGTGGAAGTCGACGTGAAAGCGCTCGACGTCGCGAACGTCGCCGGGTCCGGAGACCTGTGCCGCCTTGATCACGCGCGCGCCCGTGCGTCGCGCCGCCTCGGCGCAGAACGCAGGCCCCTCGTCGCCGTGGAGCTGCAGCATGCTCAGCGCGCAGCGCTCGCACTCGGCGACCACCCGATCGAGCGGAGCGTTGACGAACACGCCGCACAGCTCGGCCTTGCGCCGCAGCGCAGCGGCGATTCGTTCGGCCTCGGCGGGAGCGCAGCGACGCGGGCTGCCCTCGTAGAAGATCATTCCCAGCGCCCACGCGCCCAGCTCGACGGCGAGCTCGGCGTCATGCAGGCTGGTCAGCCCGCATATCTTCACCTTCGGAGGCGTCTGCGACACGCCTCCAACGGTAGCGGGGTCCTAGCCTTCGGGAGTGCTGGCGTTGGGCACGGAGTTGGGTCGGCTGGTGAGCTTCACGCTCACCGTCTTGCGTTCGTAGCCGCCCTTGCCGTTGGCTCGAAGCAGTTCGACCTTCACCGTGTTGCCGGGCTTCTTGGACGAGATGTCGTTGGCCAGGTCTTCTGAGGTGTTGATCGCCTTGCCGTCGATCGACACGATGATGTCGCCGCCCACCGCAACCTGGCCGCCTTCGGTGCTGCCCGTCACGGTTCCGCCTTTGATGCCGGCCTTTTCGGCGGGCGTGCCCTTCTGCACGCTCTGCACGAGCGCGCCGCTTTTCACCGGCAGGTTCAACGCCGACAGCGAACCGTCGACGGTCAGCGAGGTCAGGCCGATGTAGGCGCCGCGAACCGTGCCGCCTTTCTCGAGCTGAGATATCTCCGCCTTGGCCGTGTCGATCGGAACGGCGAAGCCGATGCCCACGCTGCCGCCGCCGGAGCCGCCGGTCTCGATCTGCGAGTTGATGCCGATCACGCGCCCGGAGGCGTCGAGCAGCGGGCCGCCGGAGTTGCCGGGATTGATCGGCGCGTCGGTCTGCAGCACGTTGTTGATGGTGAAGCCGTTGGGCGCAGTGATCTGGCGCTGCAGCGCCGAGATGACGCCCGTGGTGAGCGTGCGTTCGAGGTCGAACGGGTTGCCGATCGCGAGCACCGGGTCGCCGACCTGCACGCCGCTGGAGACACCGAGGGTGAGCGGGTGCAGCGCCAGGCCATCCGGGTGGATGTGCAGCACCGCGAGGTCGTTTGACGGGTCCTTGCCGACCACCTGCGCGTCGACCGTCTTGCCCTTTTCCAGGCTCACCGTCACCTTGATCGCGCTCTCGACGACGTGATAGTTGGTGAGGATCGTGCCGTTGTCGTTGATCACGATGCCCGAGCCGGTCGCCTGGCCCTGACGCTGCGTTTCGCCGCCTCCGAAGAGGTTGAACGGCGATTCTGTTTTCTGCACGATCGTCGACGTCACGAAGACCACCCCGGGAGCGTCTTTGACGTAAATGTCGTGCGGCGTCAGGCCTTTGTTCTGCGCAGAGGCGTTGGACGGCGCGATCGGCGCAGCTTCGACGGTCGTCACCGACCTGTCGGTGCGCCCGAACTCGCCGGCCGCGGCGATCACGGCCACGACGACGCCACCCCCGAGCAGGGCGGCGATGAAGGGAATGACGAAGGCGCGTTTCATTTGCGATCCAGGATGAGCACAGCCGATGAAGAGTAAGTAAAGGCCGACCGTTGCGAGAGCTAAAACCGCGCCCGGCGCAGTTTGACAGTTTCTGATTCGCCGGCGAGCTCGCCGCGCACGCCGCCGGGCGGCTCTCCCGGTCCTCCGGCGATCAGCTCGCGCAGTGCACGCGCGGGGTCGGCCGCGCGCATCAGCGACTCGCCGACGAGCACGGCGTCCACACCCTCGGCTTGGAGGCTGCGCAGCTGCCCGGCCTCGGCGATGCCCGACTCCGACACGACGGCTACGCCATCCGGGATGGCGCTTCGCAGCATCGTCGTGCGAGCGAGATCGACGCTGAAGTCGCGCAGATCGCGGTTGTTCACGCCGATCAGCCGTGCCCCCGCGACGAGCGCGCGGTCGACCTCGCCGCGGTCGTGAACCTCCACGAGCACGTCCAGGCCAAGCGCGACGGCCCGCTCGTGCAGCCGTGTCAGGCTCTCGACGTCCAGCGCGGCGACGATCAGCAGCACGGCGTCGGCGCCCGCCGCACGAGCCTCCAGCAGCTGGTACTCGTCGACGATGAAGTCCTTGCGCAGAATCGGCAGCTGACAAAGCTCGCGCGCGGCGCGCAGATCGTCCAGCGAACCGCCGAAGTTCGGCCCCTCGGTGAGCACCGACAGCGCGCTTGCGCCGCCGCGCTCGTAGGCGCCGACGACCTCCTGCAGATCGGCCGCCTCACGCAGCGTGCCGGCCGAAGGAGAGCGGCGCTTGAACTCCGCGATCACCGAGATGTCCGGCTGTGCGATCGCCTGGCGCAGCCCGCGCGTGGGCGGCTTGGAGCTGTGCGCAGCGTGACCGGCGTCGGCGCTGGCGAATTGCGCCAGGCGCTCTTGCAGCGCGCGCTCGGGCACCTCGCGCTTGCGCCGCCGCAGCTCCTCTCGGGTGCTGTGCAGGATTCGCGCGAGCACGCTCGGCGTCTGCGAGCTCACAGGGCCGCCCGCGATGGGGCCAGCGAACGGCTCGCCCGCACGTAACGGTCCAGCGCCTGCGCCGCACGCCCGTCAGACAGCGCCGCAAGGGCGGCCTGCACCCCGTCGGCGATCGAATCCGCCGCACCCGCGGCGTAGATCGCGGCGCCAGCGTTGATGACGGCCAGCTGCGTGCTGGCGCTCGCGCTCGCCGCGCCGTCGCCGTCGCCGTCGCCGTCGAAGATCGCCCGCGTCACGGCGGCGTTGTGCTCGGGCGTGCCGCCGGCGCAGTCGCGCTGCAGGACCTCGGCGTCAACCGGCTCGATGCCCACGTCGCCGGGGGCCAGCGTGTAGCGCTCGAGCTCATCGCCGTTGACCTCGACGACTTTCGTCGCCGTCACGATCGACAGCTCGTCGAGCCCGTCCTCGGCCGCGACCACGAGCGCGCGGTCGACGCCGAGCCTCGCCAGCGCGCCGGCGATCGTGTCCAGGAAGCTCGCGTCGGACACGCCGATCACCTGGCGCCGCGCACCGGCCGGGTTGGTCAGCGGACCGAGCAGGTTGAAGATCGTGCGCACGGCCAGCTCGCGTCGCACGGGCACGACGAAGCGTGTCGCCTGATGGTGCGCGGGAGCGAACATGAAGCCGAAGCCGGCCTCCTCGATGCAGCGCGCGACGGCCTGCGGGTCCAGATCGATGCGCGCTCCGAGCGCCTCCAGCAGATCGGCCGAGCCCGAAGCGCTCGTCGCCGAGCGGTTGCCGTGCTTGGCCACCGCGCATCCCGCCCCCGCCGCGATCAGCGCGGCGGTCGTGGAGACGTTGAACGTGCGCTGCCCGCCGCCGGTCCCGGCGGTGTCGAGCAGGTCGTCTCGCTTGGTCGGCACGTGCGCAGCGAGCTCGCGCATCGTGCGCGCCAATCCGGCGAGCTCGTCGACCGTCTCGCCCTTCGTGCGCAGGGCGATCAAAAAGCCCGCGATCTGCGTTTCTGAGACCTCGCCGTGCATGATCTCGTTGAGCACGTCGGCGGTCTCATCCGCGCTCAGGTCACGCCGCGAGGCAAGCGCGTCGATCGCCCTGGTGAGCGTCGCGTTGGGCATCAGCGCTCCCCGAGGAAGTTCGCCAGCAGCTCTCGCCCTTGATCGGTCAGCACGGACTCGGGGTGAAACTGCACGCCCTCGGCCGGCAGCTGGCGGTGGCGCACGCCCATCACGACCCCGCCCCCGCGCGCGGACTCCTCCAGGCAGTCGGGCAGTTGCGGATCGACGACCAGCGAGTGATAGCGCCCGACGGTCAGCGGCGAGTGCAGGCCGTCGAAGATCGTGCGACCGTCGTGCTCGATCGTGGTGGCCTTGCCGTGCACGGGCGGGTGCAGCAGCACGCGCCCGCCGAACGCCTGCGCGAGCGCCTGATGGCCCAGACAGACGCCCAGCGTCGGGACGCCGGACTCGGGCATGCGGCGGACCAGCTCCAGGGTGATCCCAGCCTTGTCGGGCGTGCACGGTCCGGGCGACACGACGCAGCGGTCATAGCGCCTTTGGAGAAGCTCCTCGACGCTCGCGCGATCGTTGCGCACGGTCTCGACGTCGGCGCCGAGCTCGCCGAGGTACTGGACCAGGTTGTAGGTGAACGAGTCGTAGTTGTCGAGCACGAGCACGCGCACCGGGGCGGGCTCGGTCGCCGGTGTGCCACGCTCCTCGGCGAAGGCGCTCACGGCCATTCCTCCTGCGCGCAGGCGAGCTCGATGGCGCGCATCGCGGCCGTCGACTTGGCCACGGACTCCTCGAACTCATAGGCCGGCTTGGCGTCGGCGACGGTCCCACCGCCGGCCTGCACGTGTGCAACGCCGTCCTTGACGACGACCGTGCGAATGTGAATCGCCGTGTCCAGATCGCCGGCATAGCTGAGATAGCCGATCGCGCCGCCATAGCCACCGCGCTTTACCGACTCGAGCTCGTCGATGATCTGCATCGCGCGCACCTTCGGCGCGCCGGACAGCGTTCCCGCCGGCAGCACCGAGCGCAGGGCGTCCATCGCGCCCACGCCGGGGCGCAGCGTGCCAGACACAGAGGAGACGATGTGCATGACGTGGCTGTAGGACTCGATCTCCATCAGCTCGTCGACGACGACGCTCCCGTACTCGCACACGCGCCCGAGGTCGTTGCGCCCGAGGTCGACCAGCATCACGTGCTCGGCGCGCTCCTTCTCGTCGGCGAGCAGGCCGGCGGCGATCTGACGGTCCTCATCGGGCGTCGCGCCGCGGTGGCGCGTGCCGGCGATCGGCCTGGTGCTCACGTGGCGCCCGTTCACCGTGAGCAGCGGCTCGGGGCTCGCGCCCGCGACCTGGAAGTCGCCGAAGTCCAGGTAGTACATGTACGGGCTCGGGTTGACCGCGCGCAGGCCGCGGTAGATCGAGAAGGCCTCGACCGGCACCGCGGCAGACCAGCGCTGGGACGGCACGACCTGGAAGGCGTCGCCGGCATGGATGTACTCGACGATCCGCTGCACCATCTCTTCGAAGCGCTCGCGTGTCATGTTCGACTCGAAGGTCGGCGCGTGGCGCCGCTCGACGGTGCGTGCGGCGCGCGGCACAGGCCCGGCCAGCTGGGCGCGCACGTCGGCTATCCGCTGCGCGGCGACCGAGTAGGCGCGCTCGACGTCGGGCTCGGCGTCGAGGTTTGCGTTGGCGAGGATCGTGACGGTGTGCTTGAGGTGATCGAACGTGACCAGCAGGTCGGTCAGCATCAGCGCCATGTCCGGCAGACCCAGGGCGTCCGGATTGGCCGGCCCCAGCGGCTCGACGGTGCGCACCAGGTCATAGCCGAAATACCCGACCGCCCCGCCCGTGAACGGCGGTGCGTCGTCGATCGGCGCCTGGCTGAAGCCCGCGAGGTCCGCGGCGGCGAGCGCATACGGATCGCCGCCGTCGGCCAGCGACCAGCGCAGGACCGAGCGCGGATGAAAGCCGATGAACGAGTAGCGCCCGACGCGCTGGCCCTGCTCGGCTGACTCCAGCAGGAACGCCGGCTCGCCCGGCGCCAGCTCGCGCAGCTTGAGAAAGGCCGACACGGGCGTCTCGCAGTCCTCGATGAACTGATGGCGCAGCGGGATCAGGTTGTGATCTGCGGCCAGCGAACGAGCCTGCTCGAGATTAGGCTCGATGCCCGGCACGCCTGTCAGCTGATCAGCCGCGGCGGTCATCGAGCACCCGCGCTGCGTCGGCCAGCGACCGGCCCCTGCCGTGCAGGAGCACGAGCAGGTGGTAGATCACGTCGGCCGCCTCTTCGTCGACGCGCTCGTCGGACTCCTCGCGCGCGGCGCGTGCGACCTCCTCGGCCTCCTCCATCACCTTCGCGCCGACCAGTTGAGGATCGTCGAGCAGCTCGATCGTGTAGGAGCCGGTCGGGCGCTCGCGGGCTCGCTGGGCGATCGTGCGCTCGAGGCCCGGTAGCACCTCCGCCGGGGCTGCCGCGGTCAGCTCGCCGCGATGAAAGCACGTGCGCTCGCCCGTGTGGCAGGCCGGCCCGGCGGGTTCGACGAGCGCAAGCAGCGTGTCGCCGTCGCAGTCCAGGCGCAGGGCCCTGACGGCCTGCACGTTTCCACTGGTCTCGCCCTTGTGCCACAGCTCGTCGCGCGAGCGGCTGTACAGGTGCAGCTCGCCCGTCTGACGCGTGCGCTCGAGCGCTCGCGCGTTCATGTACGCGAGCGTCAGCACCTCGCCCGTCGCCCAGTCCTGGACCACGCACGGCACGAGACCACGCTCGTCATAGGCGACCAGCGCGTCGATGCGATCGTCTGTGCGGGGTGTGCTCATCGGCACGATTGTAGGTTGCGCCGGTGTGGCAGCGCCCGGGCGGGCGCGTTTGAGACAGACTCCCCGTCGAGATGTCTCTATTGGAACGCGAACTGCTCGTGGTCACGGGCAAGGGAGGCGTGGGCAAGACGACCGTCGCTACGGCCATCGGCCTGCTCGCATGCGAGCGTGGCCTGCGCACGATCGTCGTCGAGCTGGGCAAGCAGGCGCGCGTGCCGGAGCTGTTCGGCGTAGCCGCCGCAGAGCCGGGGTCTGAGACGACGCTGCGCGAGGGGCTGTGGAGCATCTCGGTCGATCCCGACCGCGCGCTGCTGGAATGGCTTCAGGCGCTCGGCGGGCGCGTATCGGGCAGGGTGCTCGCATCGAGCAGCACCTTCCAGTACTTCGCCGCCGCCGCGCCCGGCGCGAAGGAGCTCGTGAGCATGGTGAAGATCTGGGACCTCACCCAGGGCAAGCGCAAGCGTGGGCGCAGCTACGACCTGGTCGTGCTCGACGCTCCGGCGACGGGGCACGCGCTCGGCCTGCTAAATTCGCCGCGCACGTTCGGAGCGATCGCGCGGGTGGGTCCGATCGCCGGTCAGGCAGATCGCCTGGGCAAGCTGCTCGAGGACCCGGCGCGCTCGAGCTACATCGCCGTCTCGCACCCAACAGAGATGGCGATCACAGAGACGCTCGAGCTCCAGCAGCGCCTGCACGAGCAGCTCGCGCGCGACCTCGACGCGGTGATCGTCAACGGCGTGCTTCCGCAGCGCTTCAGCGCGCCCGAGCTGCAGCGGCTGGCGTCGCTCGGCGTCGGCACGCCAAACGGCGCGCAAGCGACGTCGCGGGACTCAACCGCCGGCCAGGCCGCCCGCGCGGGCGCCGCCGCCGGGGCTGGCCGGCGCGGGGGACGCACGTCGGCGACGGCTGTCAGGCGCTCGGCCGTGGCGGCCGCGCGCGCGGTCTCAGAACGCGCGCGCTTTCAGCACAACCAGCTCGCGCGCCTGCGCCGCAGGAACTTCGACGTGATCGGCGTTCCCTTCCAATTTGCGGCCGAGCTGGATCTGAGGGCGATCGGAGCCATCGCCGAGCAGCTTCGGCGCAAGCTGTGAGAGCGAGCGGGCGTCGAGCGCCCGTGGATCACCTCTGTGACCGTCGGTAAATCGCAGGAACCTCGGCGCATCGGACGACCTAAGCGGAGATCAGCCGGTACTTGCGCGTGCCGGGGTTGCGCTCCAGCAGCCCGACGGCGAGCAGCGTCGTGACGTAGCGATGGGTCGTGCTCGTGTTCATGTCGAGCATGCGCGCGAGTTCGGCGATCCCAAGGTACCCGCCGTCGGGGGGAAAGCAGGAGAGCACGAGCAGACCCGAGAGCAGCGAGCGCGACAGCCGGCGATCGTCCATCTGCGCCGGATAGGACCACTCCTCGGAGTCCAGCGCCAGCGGCCACTGCGGGTCCTTGACCGCCGACAGCAGCACCGACAGCGTGCCGCCTTGACCGGCGCTGCGCACGACCTGGTCGACCTGCGACTTGGACAGCTCGATCAGCACGGCCCCGTCGGCCTCCTCGTCAGTGCGAGCCGAACGTCGAGAAGGACGTCCGGCTCGCTGCCACTGGCGAGACGACGCGGCTTTGGATGCGGCACCGGAGGTGCCCGCTTTAGCGCGCCGCGAGCGGCGCTGCTTCTCTCTCCTGGCTGGCATTACTCCAGTCCCGTTCTCATCCGTCATCGCGTTATGGCCATCATGCCTTCGCGTTGGACGCCGGCAAAGGCTGTTCTGAATATTCAGTTCTGACTATTCCTCGCAACTGCGTGGCTCCTTGCGATCAAGCCCCCTGCTGCGCGAAGGCGATGCGCCAGACGCGCAGGATCGGCAGCAGCAGGCGTGTCAGCGAACCGCCGGAGCGCACGATGCTCGCGGTGCTCGCGCGCATGTCAGGCGTGCGAGCGCTGTCCTTGGAGAGATACATGGCCACCATGCAGGCGGCGATGACCGCGTGGCGGTGGCCGTTGCGCAGGCGCCGGGCCTCGGCCGCCGAGCGCATTACGAGCCTGTCGACGCGCTCTTTCGCCACGGCCTTGCTGGCATAGTGGGCGACGTAGCGATGGTCTCCGCTGACCTCGTCTTCGGCTTGATCGACGAAGCTGTCGAGCATCGTCGCCGCTCCTGAGATCCACGGACAGTAGGCGGCGCAGGTGCGCTCGACCTCCGCGTCGGTGCACGTGCGCTGCGATGCCAACGCGAGGAACGCCAGAACGGTCAACGACGCACTGGACGCGCTGCTGAGCTCAAACCAGCTCAGCGGGTGCCTGGGCGAGAACTCGCTCGCCGCCCACTCCTTCAGAGCCTCGTCGCGACCGACGGGGTTGGTCTCGTGGTTGAGCGCCAGCACCTGCGCGCGTCGTGCTTCGCGCAGGACGAGCGCGCGCACGCGCCCGTAGGAGGGCAGCGCTGCGCAGCCGGTGCGGCAGGATTCGACCAGCATGCGCAGGTAGCCGCCGTCGTCGCACCACGGGTGGTAGCGGTAGTAGTCGGACATCGGCGCTCCGGGGTCGAGCGCCTCGATCAGCGCGAGGTGCAGCTGGCGCCCGTTGACGGTGCCCTCCTCGGCCGCCCGCTCGTTGACGCAGTCGAGGAAGTCCCAGATGATCTGGTAGCGGACCAACAGCCGCAGGAGGTTCAAGTCGCGCCGCCGCGGCAGTATCCAGAACAGCGCCGCGCCATCCGCATGGCCCCGCTTGCTGTCGATGGAGGTCAAAGCGTCTTCGCGAATCGACGAGTCAGGGATCGCGAGAGCGCGGGCGCGCCAGGCGCCCAGCTCGAGCGACGCCGCCCTCAGGCCCCAGATCAGCTGCCGCAAAGCAGCTGTGAGAAGGGCCCAAACCTGCCTCGGAGAGAGTGGTAGCGGGTCGGGCATCTATCCATGAATCGGAATTCTCCCGGATAGTAGTTTGCGCTTCGGTCGGCACCGTCTCGGCGTGTTTCTTACTCCCGAAGGCCCGGTTTTTCTCAGTCCTGCAGACCGACAGACGGGCGCACGCGCGCAGCCGCGTATCCGGGCACGGCGACGATCGCCACGGCGACGGCCGTGATCAGCGCGAAGCTGCCGATGGCCGCCGACAGCGGGATCGCTTCGATCACCGGGAACCCGTTTACCTGCGACAGCGCCTTGCTCAGCACGAGCTGCCCGTACAAACCGAACACGGCGCCCAGTGAGCAGCCTGCGCCGAGCAGGATGGCGCTCTCCCAGAGCAGCGCGCGCCACAGGACGATCCTGCCGAAGCCGTCGACCTTCATGTCGGCCAGGCGTATCCGGCGCTGCCAGATCATCGCGCCCATCGCGGCGGCCATCGCCAGCACGGCCGCGATCAGCACGAGGGTGCGGATTTGCGTCAGGCGCGCGACGCCCTGGGCGGCGGAGGCGTAGTGCAAGCTCTCACGTTCGGCGGTCGTTTCGACGCGCAGGGGCGATCCTGCCCCGAGGGCGTCCTGCGCCCTGCGGCGAACCGCCGCCGTCGAGGCGCCCGGAGACAGTTCGAGCTGGTAGGCGCTCAGATCATTGCTGTGCCACGCCCGAGCGTAGTCGTCGGCGTTGATCATCATCGCGCCGGGCGGCCAACCGAGGTTCGTGCTGAGCGCGGCGACGCGAAATGTCATCGGACGCGGCGAGGGAACCGTGACCGGCTGGCCGACGCGCAGGTGGTGCTCGGCTGCGACCGCCTGGGAAATGACCACCCAACCGTCGGCCCGCAGGCGCTCGTTCGCCAGTGCGGCGTTGCCGCTGACGAGCTGACTTGCGGCGATCGGCCGGGAGTCGTCGCGCGGCTGCGCGATCACCCACATGCGCCGGTCGCCCCAATCCAGAAAGCTGCTGCGGTAGCGCTCCACCCTCCGCACCCCGGACACGCTCGAAAGCGACGCGCCGGCAACGTCCTTGAACGGCGTCGTCGCGAGCGAGTTGGCGGTGCCCTTCGGAGTAACCCAGAGCTCAGCGCGTGAGTCGATGCCCCTCGCCGAGGCGTCAAGCCCGCGCTGCAGGCTTCCCCTGGCTCCTTGGATCGAAACGCTGCCGAAGACGGCGATCGCGCCGGTGGCCGCGATAGCCAGAGAGCGCGCGCGGTTGGATCGCGAGCGAAGCTCGATCAAGGCAAGGTAGGACGCGGCGCCGGTGAGCAGGTGTTGCAGGCGCGCGCTGACTTTGACGGCAACGTCGAGCAGCGCGGGCAGGCAGAACAGCAGCGCGGCCGTCAGGCTGACGATGGCGACGATCGCGGCCTGTGTCGCCGCGAGCAGGATCGCCGTCGTTCCCACCAGGCAGGCGGCAGCCGCGATCAGCAACAGCCACGCGCGTCCGTACAGCGGCTGTGATGCGCGGGGAATCGACGCGGGGCGCTCGGCGAGCATCCCTCGCAGCGGAATAAGCACTCCGCCTACGGCGGCGAGCAGTCCGCCGCACAGCGCGAGTGCGATGCTCGACCACGTCACGACGCGTTCAGAGCCGATCGAGAAGGCGAACGAGAGATAGCCGGGATTGGAATTGAAGAGCGCGATCGACAGCACGTCGCCGAGCACGAGCCCAAGCACCGAGGCCAGCACGCCGAGCACCAGCGCATCCAGCAGCAGAACCTCGACGAGCATCCGTCGCGTATAGCCGTCCAGCCGCAGGTCCTCGATCAGGCTCCTGCGCTGGGGAACGGTGAGCATCAGCGCGTTGAAGGCGAACAGGAAGCCGACGAGCGCGCTCAACGCCGAGAACAGCGCCGTGGACTGATCCACAGGACCGGCGGCGCGCCGAAAGAGGCGGGAGGTGATGTCGGCCGGGCGCACACTCAAGCGTCCCGCGGCCAGGCGCTGCAGCTGCACCTCGACCGATCGGGCCAGCTCGGGCGACGTGCGCACGTAGATGCTCGTCAGGCGGCCCTGCATTCCCGACATCCGCTGCACCGTGCGCAGCGGCGCGAGCGCGATGGGGCTGTCGCCCAGGCTGCCGACGCCGCCTTCGAGCAGATGCGGCACGAGCAGGGCTTTGACCGCGCTCGCACCGATCTGCAGCTCAACTGGACGGATCGAGAGGACGCCGATCTTCTTGGCCAGCGGGGCGGGCACGGTGAGGACCTTTGCCGGACCCGCGAGGGAGATGGCCCCCAGGTGCTGGGCGATGCTGCCGCCCAGGCGCGCCGACTGCGCGTCGGCACCGACGAGATCGACTGAGCTCTGGCCTGACGGACCGACGACGTTCGCGCTCTGCTCGAGCACCGGCGCCGCAGCCTGCACTCCGTGCAGGCGCGAGACTTCTTTGAGCAGGCGTTCGTCGAAGCCGGCGCTGTCGCGCGAGGCCAGCTGAAAGCGCATCTGCCCGACGATGCCATCGGTGAGACGTTGCACGGAGCTGTCCAGGCTCGTGTTGGCCACCTGCGAGGCGAACAGCAGGGCCACGCCGATGGCGATCCCCAGTACGGCGAAGAGTTCCTGCGTCAGGCGCGCGCGAAGACGCACGCGGTACAGGCGCAGGATGCTTGACAGCTTCACGACAAGCGCCTGCCACGCCGGTCAGTGCACATCGACCGGCGCCGGCGCTCGACTGGGGTCGTAGTCGGTCAGCCGACCGTCGCGCAGCGCATAGACACGATCGGCGAACGCCGCCGCCTGCGGGTCGTGGGTGACGAGCATGACGGCGACGGCGCGCTCGCGGCAGGTGTCGGCCAGCAGCGCGAGCACCTGCCGGCTGCGCTCAGTATCCAGGCTGCCGGTCGGCTCGTCGGCCAGCAGCAGCTTCGGGTCGGTGGACAGAGCGCGCGCGATCATCACGCGCTGGCGCTCGCCCATCGAAAGCTGCTCGGCGCGGTGCGTCGCGCGCTCGGCGAGACCCAGCCGCTCGAGCAGCGGCTCGATGCGACGGCGCGCCTCGCGCGAGCCGACGTCGGTGCCCATGAGCTTCAGCGCTGCATTGTCGGTCGCCGTCGCGCCCGCGATCAGGTTCAGCGACTGGCGCACGAAACCGAGCTCGTGAAGGCGGTAGTTGGCGGCCTCGCGATCGGTCAGCTTGGAGATCTCCAGGTCGCCGAGCGCGACCGAGCCGGCGTCGGGGCGCAGCAGTGCGGCAATCAGCATCAGCAACGTTGTCTTGCCGGAGCCGCTTGGTCCGTAGAGGGCGACGAACTCGCCGCCGGCGACAGACAGCGAAACGCCGTCCACCGCCCGGACGGGCGGGCCGGAGGCGACCGGGAAATGCTTGACCAGCCCGCGCAGCTCCAACATCAGCGGACCTCTCCAGAAGCGGGCTGAGACATTCCCGCGGGCACTGCGCGGGGCATCTAAGCGGAACGCTGGTATCCGGGAAAGTCGATCACGTTGCCGTCGTCGTGCGGGTCCGGGGCGCGCTTGATCAGCCGCCCGGCGCTGAGCGCCCTGAGCTCGTCGGAGCCGAGCGCCGCGGGCATGTCGGGGGCCGTCATCAGGATGGCCAGATCGGACTCCTCCACCAGCGAGCGCAACAGCTGCAGTATCTCCTCGCGCTCGCGCACGTCGAGGTTCGCGGTCGGGTCGTCGACGAGCAAAAGTCGCGGAGCGCGGGCGATTCCGTGAGCGATCGCGACGAAGGCCCGCTCGCCGTCGGACAGGCTCTCCCAGAACTGGCCGGCGCACTGAGCCATGCCGACGCGCTGCAGCGCCTGGTCGGCAAGGCGACCGGCATCACGCCGGCCATGCTCGACGAGCAGCGGCAGCGCGACGTAGTCGAGCATGCACAACTCGCTGCGCGGCCCCGCGCGTCGCACCAAGCCGATCTTGTCGCGGCGCAGGCGCGCTTGGGCGCTTTCCGACAGCGCCGACAGGTCCTCGCCTTCGAAGCGCACCGCGCCGCGGTCGGGCGTCTCCACTCCGGCTGCGATGCGCAGCAGGGTCGACTTGCCCGAGCCGCGCTTGCCCCACACGCCGATGAACTCGCCGCTGTCGATCGCGAGCTCCGCGTCGCACAGGACGCGCACCTCCGAGGTCCCGCGCCAGTAGCTCTTGCTGACCGCGTCAAGCGCGAGCAGAACGTCGGGCACTACAAGCCTCGCAGCGGCTCGCGAGGCGCAGCGACGACTTCGCCGCCGCCGCCGCGCTGGGGCGAATCGTGCTCGTCGCGCAGCTGCTCGAGCAGCTCGCGGGCGCTCTGCAGCCATTCGATGCGCGAGTTCCAGAAGGCGACCTCGGCTTCTGTCGCGAGCATGCGCATCAGCGCCGACCAGTCACGCGAGGATGCAGAGGTCTCTGCAGTTAGCCGCTTGAGATCCTGCAGTCGTCCCAGGCATACGAGTTCCTGCCCGCTGACCATCTCGATCAGCCGCGGCAGGTTGCGCGGCCGGCACAGCGCGATCTTCATGTGCAGCTCGTCGCGCAGCGGCGGCGCGGGCGAGGGGTCGAGCATCCAGGCTTCGAAGTGGTCGATGCCCTCCTCGGTGGCCTCGTAGATCGTGCGCGGGGCCGCGCGGCGCGCCGGACCGGCGCCCATCTCGCCGGCGCTGCGGACGAGATCGTCGCGGCTGAGCTGGTCGAGCGCCGAATACACGCCCGACGGCGCGAATCCGGACGAGCCGAAGCGCTCATCGAGCCGCTGAGCCAGCTGGTACCCATAGCCTGGGCGCTCGATCACGAGCCCCAATACCGCATGCTTCGCCGACATACTCGCCCTTCCTGTTCAACGGGCTTCACTGCAGAAGGTACTTCAATTCACGCTTTCGTGCATTCCAATGATGCCATGAATCAGATCGAGTGGAACTTTCAGCCAGCCAAGAGGATGTGCTTATCGGGACGCCGACAGAAGCCTGGCTACGTTATCCCAAGACGGTCCAGCAGACCCTCGTCGCCGCGCCAGTCGCCACGGACTCGTACGGAGAGATCGAGGTGCGCCCGGCAGCCCAGCTCGCGTTCGATCTCGCGCCGGGCCGCGGTGCCGATCGCCTTGACCATCCGCCCCCCGGCGCCCACCAGAATGCCCTTCTGTGAAGCGCTTTCCACCCAGATAAGCGCTCGCACACGCGCGAATTCCGGGCGCGGGCGCTCGATCTCCTCGACGATCACCTCCACGGCGTGCGGCACCTCTTGAAAGGTGCGCCTGATGACCGCCTCACGCACGAGCTCAGCCAGCACGACGGGCAGCGGCTGATCGGAGATCGCCCCCTCGGCGAACAGGAACGGGCCCTCGGACAGGCGTGCCGAGAGGTGCTCGACCAGCGCAGAGACCCCCAGCCCCGTGCGCGCCGAAATTGGAAACACATCGTCGCCGATCGGCAGCGCCGCCGCCTCGCAAAGCGCAGCAGCGGTCTCCGCGCGCGACAGCCGATCGACCTTGTTGACGGCGATCGTCACCGGCAGACCCGCCTGCGCGAGCGTTTTGGCGATGAAGCGGTCGCCGGGGCCGACGCCCTGCTCGGCATTTACGACCAGCAGCGCTGCGTCGGAGTCGGCCAGCTCCTGCTGCACGCGCCCCGCCATGCGGGCCGTGAGAACGTCACGCGGACGCTGCACGCCGGGCAGGTCGACGAGCACCAGCTGGCAGTCGCCGTGTGAGCGGATGCCGCGGATCGCGCGTCGGGTCGTCTGAGGGCGATCGGAGACGATCGCGACCTTGTCCTGGACGATCGCGTTGACGAGCGTGGACTTGCCGACGTTGGGCCTGCCGGCCAGGGCCACGAAGCCGCTGCGTGTCAAGCGCTCTCCGTCGCCAGCAGCTCTTGCTGCAGGGACAGCATCTGACCTTCGTCTGTCTCGTGATCCATGCCGACCAGGTGAAGCACGCCGTGCACGATCGCCTCGCGCACGTCCGCGGTGTGCGCGAGGCAGATCACGACGTCGCCCAACTCGCGTGCGCCGCCCACGGGTTCGGCGCCGTCGATCGGAAAGGAAAGGACGTCCGTCGGCTTCTGTGACGAGCGGTAGCGTCCGTTCAGCTCGCTCATGCGCAGCTCGTCGACGAGCTCGATCGCCAGGTGACCGTCACGCACGCCGGCCGACCCCGCCGCAAGGACGCACAGCCGGCGGATCTCCTGCAGCGAGGGCAGAGCCGCGGCCGATGGCAGGCCAGCAGCGGACTGGCCGCCGTTCACGGCGCTCGCGCGCGTCAGCTCGGCTCCGACCAGCTCGACCTCGATCATCCGCTCAGGCGCTGAGGTCGGCCGACCTCAGCCCGGGTGCGTCGCGCTGTGAGTGCACGTCGTATGCCTCGACGATCCGCTGCACGAGCTTGTGCCGGACGACGTCCTCTCCGCCGAAGCGCACGAACTCGATTCCCTCGATGGCGTCGAGCACGTCGCCGACGACGATCAGGCCCGAGCGCTGATCGCGTGGCAGGTCGACCTGCGTGATGTCGCCGGTCACCACCATCCGCGATCCAAAGCCCAGTCGCGTAAGGAACATCTTCATCTGCTCGGGCGTCGTGTTCTGCGCCTCGTCGAGAATCACGAAGGAGTCGTTGAGGGTCCGCCCGCGCATGAACGCCAGTGGTGCGATCTCGATCACGCCGCGCTCGATGTGCTGTGAGACCTTCTCGGGATCGAGCATGTCGTGCAGCGCGTCGAACAGTGGACGCAGGTAGGGGTCGACCTTGGCCATCAGGTCGCCCGGAAGGAAACCCAAGCGCTCGCCCGCCTCGACGGCCGGCCTCGTGAGGATGATGCGATTGACCTCATGGCGCGAAAGGGCCGCAGCGGCCATTGCCACGGCAAGGAACGTCTTGCCCGTGCCGGCGGGGCCGACGCCGAACGTGACGGTGCTGGAGCGCACCGCGTCGATGTAGCGCTTCTGGTTGATCGTCTTGGGCGCGACGCGCAGCCCGCGGTGCCTCCAGACGACGTCCTCGAGCACGCGCGCCGGCGACTCATGCGCGTCGAGCGCGCCGGTGACGGCGGCGATCGTCCCCGGGCCGATCTGATGCCCCCGTGCGATCAACTCGGAGAGCTCGCGCACGACGCGCTCGCCGGCGTTGTTCTCGCTCTCCTCGCCGTCGAAGGTGAGCACGTTGCCGCGCAGGTAGACCTTGCAGTCCAGATGCGCCTGCAGCGCACGCAGCACGGCGTCCTGGCTGCCCGCCAGCTCGACGGCGACTTCGTTGGGAAGCTCAACCTGAGTCCTCATCCCTGCAGCGACGCTCGCACGAGTCCAGACACGCGCTTTCCGTCGGCGCGGCCGTCGACGACGGTCATCGCCGCCTTCATCGCCTGGCCCATGTCCTTTGGCGTCTGGGCGCCGCTGTCGCGCACCGCCTGGGCGACGATCGTTTGGAGCTCTGCGTCGGACAGCTCGGCCGGGAGATATGCGCCGATCAGCTCCCCCTCGGCCTCCTCCGCCGCGGCCAGATCCTCGCGCCCTCCCTCGCGGTAGGCCTTCGCCGCTTCCAGGCGGCGCTTGCGCTCGCGCCGGAGCACGGCCAGCTCGTCGTCGGCGCCCTCCTTCGCCGCCTTCTGCAGCTCGGAGAGCACCAGGCGCAGGGCGCCGACGCGCTCCTTCTCACCCGCGCGCATCGCCCCCTGCACGTCGACTTTGATCTGATCGGCTATCGCCATCCTCGACTCAGGATACGCCGGTCGGGCGATCGTCGGGTAGATCGGCGCGATGCCCACCGCGCGCGTCCGCGACGTACCCGCCACGGCGAGAGAATAAGGTCTCGCGCGTGAACGACTCGCTCTACGCCGACGCGCTCGCTCCGTTTCTAGCAGAAGCCGCGCAGTTGCGACCCGCCGGCGCCGAAGTGATCGACGCCCATACGCACCTGGGGCTGGACGAGGACGGTCGTTCGCTGACGCTGGCGCAACTGCTTTCGCAGCTCGACGCCGCCGAGGCCCGTCGCGCCTGCGTATTCCCGCTGCACGATCCCGAACGCCATCCCTCCTATCGCCTGCCCAACGACCGGGTGCTCGCCTGGTCTGGCGAAAGCGAGGGCCGCCTGGTGCCGTTCTGCCGGCTTGACCCCGCGGAAGACCCGCTGGACGAGGCCGAACGCTGCCTGGCGGCCGGCGCCCGCGGGATCAAGCTGCACCCGCGCGCGCAGGAGTTCGTATTCGACGGACCGGAGATGGCCAGCGTGTTCGCGCTGGCCGAAGAGGCCTCGGTGCCGATCCTGATCCACGCCGGGCGCGGCCTGCCACCGCTCGCCGACGGGCTCGCCGAGCTGGCGCTGACCCATCCCGAGGCGGTGCTGATCCTCGCGCACGGCGCGATCTGCGATCAGGGCATCCTGACGACGCGGTTGGCCGAGCACCCGGGCGTGCTGTATGACATCTCCTGCTTCTTTCCACTCGACGTGATCGAGCTGTTCGCGCGCGTGCCCGCGGAGCGCATCGTGTTCGCCTCCGATCCCCCCTACGGGATGCCCGCGACGACGCTCTACCTCGCGCTGCGTCTTGCGCGGCAGGCGAGGCTGGACGAGCAGACGACCAAGGCCGTGCTCGGCGGGACGATGGCCTCACTGCTGGACGGTCGCGGGCTGCCGCCCGTCACGGCTCCCCGGCGCGGCGCCTCGATCAAGCTCTCGGGTCGCCTCGCGCGTGTGTATGGATACGCGAGCCTGGTCGGCCCCGCGCTGTTCACGGGCGCGGGCGAGCAGGCGCACGCGATGCTCGACATGGCGCTCGCCGCCTGTCGCGACCCGCAGCCGGGCGCCGACGGCGAAGCGTTGGAGACGATCGGCGGGGCGCTCAGCGCCGCCGACACGCTCGTAGACGAAGCGGACGGGGCGCGCGCGGCGATCGACCTCGTCTACCGGGCGATAGTGCGTGCGGCCACCGAGCTGCCGGACGAAGCGCCCGCGGGCGTCTGAGCCGGAAGCCGATTCAGCCGTAACCGGCGCAAGCGTCTGGGCCTAGCAGCCGACGAGCCACAGCGCTGCCCACTGACCATCGCAGAGGCGCTTGCGCTCGCGCATCGCCAGGCGCCGCGCGAACGCCAGCGCGACCTCGTCGACCTGCTCGCACAGCAACCCGCTCGCCAGCAGATGCGCGGGCGGCCGAACGATCGTCGCGGCCAGGTCGAGCAGCAGCGGACGCAGCAGGTTCGCTGTGACGACCGTCGCATCGCCGGGTCCGTCGACGCCGCCCGGCCAAGGCAGCGTCTGATGGCGCAGGTCAAAACGGCGCAGCTCGACCGGCGCGCAGTTCACGGCCGCGTTGGCGCGGGCGGCGGCGATGCTCAAGCGGTCGTGATCGAGCGCCAGCACCGGTGCGAAGCCGAGTCGCGCGGCCGCGATCGCCAGCACTCCCGATCCGGTGCCGACGTCGAGCAGCGGGCCGCGTGCGGCTTCTGTCGCGGCGAGCTCCAGCAGCATCTCCAGGCACAGGCGCGTGGTGGCATGGGCGCCCGTGCCGAAGGCCTGGCCCGGATCGATCACGATCTCCTGCACGCCAGCTCCCTGGATGTCCGCCGCGCGCGCGGGCTCCCACGGCGGGCGTACATGCAGCGCCGGCACCGCCGGGCCGGCGAGTGCCCAATCGGCCGATGGCTGGACGAGCACCGGGCGATGAAATTGCTTCCAGCGCTCCTGCCAGTCGTCGGCCGTCTCGCTCGTCGATATCTGCACGAGCGCGTCACCAGCCGCCGCTTCGAGGTCCGGCAGATCGGGCAGCTCGCCGGACGCGCCGTAGACGGCGTACTCGACGGCGTCCTCGCCGATCTGCTGCTCCTCGACGCCACCGGGGACCAGCTCCAGCAACTCAGCGAGGACGAGCTCGGCCTGCGCCCGCTGCACGCGGACGGCGAGCCGGATCACGCAGCCTGGCTACCGAGCGCGCGGCGCAACTTGGCGAACATCGATTCCTCGCAGCGCAGGTTCTCGTCGGTGAGCGTGCCGTTGAGCTGGGTCAGCAGCTCGCGCTGCTCGTCGCTGAGGCGACGGGGAATCACGACGTTCACCACGACACGCAGGTCCCCTCGCCGGCTGCGTCCGAGCGCGGGCATGCCCTCGCCTTTGATCGTCAGCACCTCACCGGGTTGAGTGCCCGGTGAGAGCTCAATCGAGGTGGTCTCCTGCAACGTCGGCACCTGCAGCGTACCCCCCAGCGCTGCCACCGGAGCGGGGACGTCCAGGGCGGTGATCAGGTCATCGCCTTCGCGCACGAAGCGCCTGTCCTCCTGGACGCGCACGAGCACATACAGGTCGCCCGCCTGGGCCCCCACCTCGCCCGCGTGACCGCGACCGCCAAGCCTGATGCGCTGGCCGTTGGCGATTCCCGCGGGAACCTCGACGTCGAGCTTGCGCTTGGCCGCACGCCTGCCGCGTCCGCGACACTCGCGACAGGGCTGCTCGGGCACGCGGCCCTCGCCCTCGCAGACGTCGCATACGACCGTGCGCACCATCTGCCCGAACGGCGTACGCGTCGCCGCCTGCAGCTGCCCCGCACCGCCACAGCGATCGCATGTCCTGATCGGCGTTCCCGGCTCGGCGCCGTTTCCGTGACAGTGCTCGCAGCGCTCCACCACCTCGTAGGAAACCTCGACGCTGGCGCCCTGTGCGGCTTGCAGCAGATCGATCTCGACCGCCACGGCCACGTCGCCGCCCTGCATCGGACCGGAGCGTCCGCCGAAAGCGCCGGAGCCACCGCCGAAGAACGCGTCGAACAGGTCGCCGATCGAGCCGAAGCCGTCGAAGTTGGGCGCGTAGCCGCCCGAGCGCAGGCCTTCGTGACCGTAGCGGTCATACGTCGCTCGTCGCTCGTCGTCGGAGAGGATCTCATAGGCCTCCGCCGCCTCCTTGAACTTCTCCTCGGCGTCGGGGTCGTGCGCGTTCACATCCGGGTGCAGCTCGCGCGCCAGCTGGCGAAACGCCTTCTTGATCTCCTGCGCGGATGCCTTGCGTTCGACGCCAAGGACGTCATAGGGGTCGCGCGGCGTCCCGGTCGTGTCAGCTCTCGGCATAGGCGTCCTCGACGAAGCGCGAAAGCTCGTTGGCCGCCTCGCGCACCGTGACGATCGCACCGGCGTAATCCATGCGCACCGGCCCGATCACCGATACCGCGCCGAGCTTGCGCTGGGCTACGCCGTAGCCGGTGGCGACGAGCGCCAGTGAGCGCATCGCCGGAATCTCGTTCTCGTGGCCGATGCGAATGAAGATGCCCTGCTGTCCCAGCGCAGCGCGCAACACGCGCAACAACGACACGCGGCGCTCGAGCAGGCTCACTAGCCCCTCCAGCTGCGTGGCGTCCTCGATCTGCCCGGCCGAGAACAGGCGAGCGGTCCCGTCGACGTACAGCTCGTCCTCGGTCTCGGAAGCCAGATCGCCGAACGCCGGCGCCAGTCGCTGCAGGAACGCGAGCTCGGCCGCCGACAGGCTGGGGTCGATCAACCGCTGCTGAAGCATCCGCGCGCCCAGGCCGTAGCCGACCAGCCGCTCGCGCAGATACTCCCCCGCCCATGCCAGCAGCCCGGAGTCCACGGGATGGTCAAACGTGGCGAACAGCTTCGACACACCACCGGTCGACGTGATCACCACGACCATCGCCACCTCGGGCTGAAGCGCGAGCACCTCGACGTGGCGAATCGTCGCGGTGTTCAACGAGGGCGCCGAGACGACGGCCAGCAGGTTGGTCATCTGCGACAGCGTCTGCGATGTCGTGCGCATCGCCTCCTCGACCTCGCGGCGGATCAGCGACAGCTCCATGCTCGGCTGCACCTGCAGCCCCTTGCCGGAGCTGAGCATGCGGTCGACCACGTAGCGGTGCCCGGCATCGGTCGGCACGCGACCGGCCGAGACATGCGGATGCGCGAGCAGGCCCCGCTCCTCGAGCTGCGCCAGTTCGTTGCGGATCGTCGATGGGCCGCAATCGAACTCGGGGTCGGCGGCGATCGACTTCGACGCGATCGGCTGCCCCGTTCGCAGATAGTCGTCCACCACCTTGCACAGGATTCGCTCCTGGCGGGAGGTGAGCATCATTTGATTGTAGGCCGAGGGCTGACGTGCAAAGCGGCCCGTAGGCTCACATCTCCAACTCCGCCTCGGCGTTGCGGATGATCTGCTTTCCCTCCTGCTCGGCGACGGTGTCGACGATCGCCCTGCCATCCGCCGCCTCCCGCACAGTGCCGCTTACGACGACCTCGTGCTCGGGCACGCCCATGCCGCGAAACTGCACCGACAAGCGCTTGAGGTGAGCCGGCCCTCCCGCCGCCTCGGTCTGCGCGCGCGCGACCTGGGCCATCGTCCACAGGCCATGCAGTATCCGTCCGGGCAGACCGACGGCGCGCGCGAACTCCTCGTCGATGTGGATCGGGTTGAAGTCGCCCGAGGCCCCGGCGTAGCGATTGGTGAGGTACTTGTCCGGCGTGATGCGCACCTCTGGGATCCTCCCTCCGCTCTTCAGCTCGGCCATTGCCTCACACCCCTCTCACGATGTTCGTCCAGGTGCCGCGGCACACTCTTTCGCCCCGCTGGTTGTCGGAGATCGACTCGAACACGTAGTAGCCGCGACCGTCGGCTTCGGATATGTCCTTGACGCTCGTGGTCGTCGTGATCTCGTCGCCGGCCACGACGAGCGCGCCCCACTCGAACTCCTGTCCGCCATGAACCATCATCGCGAAGTTCAGCTCGATCTCCGGATCGAAGATCGGCGGCCCGACAGACGGCGCGCTGTACACGACCGCGAACATCGGCGGCGCGACGATGTCGGTGTGCCCTGCCGCCCGCGCCGCCTCCACGTCCAGGTGCAGCGGATTGGTCTCGCCCACCGCGCGGGCGTACTCTCTGATCTTCTCGCGGCCGACCGCGTAGACGACCGGGTCGTAGGTCTTGCCGATCGCTTTCTTGTTGACTGGCACTTGACTCCTTGCGGGCGAGGTGGCTGTCGGTCTGCCGACGGCGCGCCAGTTTACGCGACGCTCGAGCATGTGACGGCCACAGCCGCTCGACCCGGCGCGCTGGCCTGCGCGCTCTCGCCCAACGACGAGGGAGCGTCGCCCTAGGCGACGCTCCCGGCCAAGCGCGCCGCGATCATGCGGCTTATCGCTCTGGTCTGCCTGCGCCGTGTCACGCCAGGATGCTTAGAACGTGACCTCCAGCTCGCCGGCGCCGACGAGCTCGCGCCCGTCGGCGTCCTCGCCGCCGTCGAGCTCGCTCGTCGCGCCATGAGCTTGCGACTCGCCGGGGCGGTCGAGGAACTGGACGCGCTCGGCGACGATGCTCACGGCCTGGCGACGCTGGTGGTCGTCGGTCTCCCACTCGCGCCACTCCAGCCGACCGTCTACGCCGACGCGAGTTCCCTTGCGCGTGTAGCGCCCGACGGTGTCCGCCTGCGCGCCATACACCGAGACGTCGAAGTAGTTCGGGCGCTCGCGTATATCGCCGTCCTCGTCGCGCCGGCCTCCGTTGCAAGCGATGCGCAGGCCGCACACGCCGGTCCCGGAGGGCAGCGAGCGGATCTCGGGGTCGCGTGTGAGGCGGCCGACGAGCACGACGCGGTTGATCGAAAAGTAGGACATGGATATCACTCCGTTTGGTCAGTGGTTAACCCCGCGAGCAAACTACGGCCCGCTTGGGACACTTCTCGCGTTCGGGATGACGTTGGCCGCCACGAGCGGCAGGGCGTCCAGCGGGAGCACGACGATCTGTGCGCTCGCCTGCGCCCTGTCGATCGCCCGGCGCAACGCGCACTCGACATCCGGTGGCGCGAGATAGAGGACTCCCGCCACCTCACGCGAGCGCGCCCAGGCGCGGCAGATCGCCTCGAGTCGTCGCGGAGCCTTGACCGTCAACTCGATCTCGACGGCCACCGGACCTCGACGATCGCCCGCTTCGGGCCAGAGGACGAGGTCGGGTCGGTGGAGCATCGAACCGCGCCCGCCCGGGCCACGCATCGTCGCGCTGGCGACCGGCGCGCGGAGTCGACGCTCCTGCGCGCGCAGGTCGCGCTCCCCCGCGACGCGCTGGTCGGGGTAGCGCCGCTGAAGCTCTGCGGCGGCAAGCGCGCAGGCGATCGTGTGCAAGGAGTTGGCGGCGCTCACGCGACACGGCTCCAGCCCGGCGATTCCAACTGCTCGCAGGCCAGCGCGCGTCACCGTGTAGAGAGCCGGCAGCTCGTAGAGCAGGCGATGGCGTGTCAGCAGTCGCTCGCGCGTCGCGGCACTCAGACGCCCGCGTGCAGATGCAACGCCTGTGTCCTGCAGGTGCGCGAGCGACTCGGCTGTCACGGCGCCGACGCTTGCGGTCCATCGCAAGGTGGTCGCAAGCTCGCGAGGGAGTGTTCGTGTGTGGCGGTCAGTCGACTTGGTCATCGCTTCTCCTGGTCGTCGGGTTCGATCAAGGCCCCGGGCTCGCGGGAGAGCGCGTGGGCCTTGACCTCTGAGGCATCTGGGTCGACGGCGCGGCCGCCCGAGCGGCCGGGATGGGTCGACGGAGCCGGTCCCGCTGCGCCGGCTTCAGCTCGTCTCGCTCAGCGACAGCACCCGCGCGAGGCGAGCTTCGCGGCCGTCGCTCATGACGATCGCCGCGACGCACCCGGGGGCCAGCCCCATGACGGAATCGGCGCTGAGCGCTCCGCCACGCACCCGCGTTCGGCTCACCCGGCCGTCGCCCATGCGCGACGTCCTCCAGACGCCCCTCGTTCCAGCAAGCCTCGCGATCAGCTCGGCCGAGGCCGGCACCACTTGGCGGTGTGCGAGCATGACCGTGACGTTGCCCATCACCTGATCGAGCAGCCCTTCCCGGCTGGTCAAGCGCAGGTCGCTCAGCTCCTGGGTGCCCAGCGCGATGCTGAAGCCAGCCGAACGCGCCCGACCGAACAGCCGCACGATGTGCTCCGCAGCGAGCGTGGAGAACTCGTCGATCACCACGATCGTGGGAACTGGCCTGCCCTGCAGCGAGGCGACCGTCGTCTGCAGATCCTGGACGATCGCGGACCCCAGCATCTGCGTCGTCAACGGTCGACTGTCGGCGTCGAGATCGAAGTAGACGACGTCGCGCGCTTCGACGGCCTCGAGGAGATCGAACCGGCTGCTGGCGCCGTCGCTTGCATCAAGCCATGGCCCGACGTCGGACTCGGCGAGGATCGCGAGGCGGTCGCGCACTCCTGAGATATCGCTCAGCTGGCGTGGCGTCAAGGAGTCGAGGTAGCTCTCTGTCGCCTGCGCGTCGGTCTGCGCGAGCTCGCGAACCAGCAGCTCGAGATTCGCGGGATCGAGGTAGTGGACAACGGTGCGCAAGTCGACTTCGACGTCGGCTGCGCGCAGCGAGCGCACCACATGGCCGAGCAGGCGTTGCGCCTGGCGCTGATAGTGCGGCTCGGTGAAACGCTCGCCGGCCAGCACCTTGTCGGCGATCTCGGTGTCGCTTCCGTGCGCGAATGGGTTGTAGACAGCCGGTCCGCGTGGCGTCCATTCGATGAACTCGCGTCCCGCCGCACGCGCCGCGAACGCGACGGCGCAGCGCATGTGGCTGTCGCCCTTCGGATCGATGACGATCGCCCCCATGCCGCGCTCGATCGCTCGCACGGTCATCCACGTCTGCGTGACCGTCTTGCCCGAGCCCGTCGCACCGACCAGCAGCGTGTGTGTACCTCCGTGCGGCCCACCGCAGGGAATCGATACGAGCCCACCGCGGCCGTCGCGCCCGATGATCATCTCCCCGCGGCGAAACCAGCCGCCCCACCCTCCGGCCCGGCGATGGCGCAGCGCAAGCGCTGCAGCGGCCGATCGAAGGAGGTCGACAGGACGGCGGCGTTCGGCCGCCTGCTCGGCCAGGTCGGCGCCGGCTTCGACATCCTCTCTGTGCCGACGCCTACCGCGAGCCGTGGCGCAGAGAGTCGCCGCGATCGCGACTGGAGCGGCGCCGGCGAGCGTCGCGCGCAGCAGCACCGCTGCGGCGAGCGCGCTCGCGGCCCAGCCCCAATGCAGTCCTCGCGCGCGGAGCAGCCGCGCGGAGGCGATGCCGACGATCAGCCCGATCGCCATGAGAGCTGCGGTGTTAGTCAGCCAATGCGCCAGTTCGCCGAGCGGCGCCAACGGGTTTGCGACCTGGGCCGACGAGTTCGACTGGGACATGCGTCCTCCTTGCTGAGCCGCCTTTGCAGGCATGCTCGATCGGACCGGCGAGCTGCCGGCCGGTGGTTAACGAGCGACGGCGGGCCTGAGGGCCCGCCGTCGGGTGCTCTGCTATACGCCTTGGCCCAAGGGGCCTTGCGGTATGTGCGCCCTAGACGCCCGGCAGGCGATCGGCCTCGAGCCGATCGGCGGACGACCGGCTCATCCGACTTCGACCTCGCGTGGACTCACGCCGAGGCCGTCGCGCGCGATGAGCGCCAACACATCGCTGTGAATCCATGGGGTTGGCGTCTCTCTGCCGCCCTCGGCAAGCAGGCCGAGGCGACGCGCAAGCCAACTGGTCTCGCCGCTCTCGTTGCCGGCGCGATCGCGCTTGATGCGTCCGCAGCGAACGGCGATCTCGCTCATGCTCAGCCCTTGGCTCTCGGTCACAGCCAGCACCGCCTCGCGCAGGCCTCGGTTGAGCACGATCGGGCTGTCTTGAATTCGCGACAGCTCCGCGCGCAGCACCGTGACGGAGACCCCGCCGGCGCCGTCGTGGAGATGCAGCGCGCGGCGAGTGAGAGTGCGAATCGGCTCATAGCTTTCCAGCTGCGCGATTGCATCTCTGACGCTGACGGGTTGGGCCTCAACGCCATTTTTCGAAGCTCGACACCAACGCAACTCGGGAATCGACATACCTGTTGGCAAGTGCGTCAGCTCATAGCGGCGGCCGAGCCGATCGATTGCGTGCTCGCGGGCGCACTGGGCCAGCGCTTCGTCCTCGAAGGCGTCGGCGGACGGGATCGAGCTCAGATCCTTGGCCAGCAGGGGGCGGCACAGGCACCGCTCGCGTCGAGCTTGTGCGAGGTAGCTGCGCGAGACGATGGCCGCGTTCACGGCCGGCTCGTCTGCGGCGAGATGTGCGATGAGCCGACGGTCGCTCAACGTGGCGGCGTCGCGATCGAGCACGAGCACGCTTCCTGCGCAACCGGCACGCGCGACGATCTCACGGGCTTGTCCCCGCCAGTCGGTGTATCGAGCCAGCGTCCTGCTCGGCGTCGGCGTCGCATGCGCTTGACGGGCGCCGACCCGCGACCGGCGAGGTTTGCGACGCGACGGCCGGCCTGACGGGCGAGGCGTACGAGATCTGGTGCGCGGTGGGTGCGATGCGGTCGAGGTCATGTCTGTCTCCTGGCGGTCATCGGGGGGCCAGCAGCCACGCTGAGGGCGAGCTGATCGCGGTGCTTGTAGGGGCCGGCGCGCGGGGCGTCAAGCGCCGCGAGGGGCTGCGGACAGCTCGTCGTGTGACTCCCGAGAACCCCTTAAGGGGTCTCGGGCGGTTCGCTTCAGCCGATCGGCGCGGCGCAAAGTTGGCGCGGAAACGCTCACCGCAAACCGAAGCGAGCGACCTACCGGACGACTGCTGTGCGATCGGCGCTCATGGCCAGGGCGACGAGCGATTTTGGTGCGCCGCGCTGCGCGGCATGTCTGCGGGAGCAAATTGGAGGAGCACGAGCGTAGCCGGCAATTAGCACGAGACCTTCCGTCGACGCGACGCCCGCCTGCGGTCAACTGCAGTCGCCCTCGTGCGGGCCCGCATATCGCCAATTGGATGCCATTTTCGCTGAGACGCGTCGCCGTCACCTGCGCCACTGCAGGCCCGGCGACTGCACGGAATGCCGTGCTGTGCACGGGGCGACTGCGTAAACGGGCGCGGCAACTGCATTTCGCCCGGCGTAAATGCAAGAGCGTCGGCGCGCCAGGTTCAGGTCACGGCGGCTTAAGGAATCTCGCGCACCTGCACCGACGTCTCGCCCGCTCGGGGGTCATCGCGTGCCTCGACGAGGCGCACCGACGGCGGCAGGCGTGGGACGCCGTATGCACGCCGCAGCCCCTCGTGCATGTCGCGCTCGGCGACGAACAGCATCCGCTCCCGCCCCGGATACTCCCAGTCGACCGGATACTCGCCAGCGTACGCGCGACAGGCCCGAAGCGCCGAATCCGCACGCTGCGCACATGCGTGCGCCCGGCGTCTGTCGCGGCACACGAACACGATCAGCGGCTCGGCCTCGCAGCGTCGTCCATAGCGGGGTGAATGCGCCGACCAGCCCGCGAGGAAGTGGTCGTAGCGCTCGAGCTTCGCAAAGCCGCGCCGCGTGGCCAGCCGATCGTCGAGCTCGACGATCACGTCCAGGGCCCGACAGTCGCCACCGGCCGAGCTCGCGCACGATCCTTCCTCGCCGAGCGCGGCCAGCTCGACGACCGCGTCGGGACGGAGCGTCTCGAAGCGCTCGACCTCGACCGCCTCACCAGCGTCGCTCGCCCGCATGAATTCGTGTGGCACGAGACCGCCCGGCAGGCGCAGGTCGGCGGGGCCGATCGTGGTGCGGCCCGTCGGGGTCGAGCGCATCGGCGGTGTGATCGCCGCCCGCGACGAACCACGCAGCGTGAACCGCCGCCCGCGTCCATGGTGCAGCAGCGCAAGCGTCCAGCCTGCGACGTGCACGTCATGGCGGGCCTTGCGAAGCTGCTTCTCACCGTCGGTGCGTCGTGCGCCGCGCTTCTCGACCACGTCATCGCAAGGCTCCTTCGCCGCGTGCTCGATCCGCTCCATGGCGCGCAGCAGCGCGAGCCCGTCCTCGGTGAGCACGTAGCACATCGGCACCCCTCCCCCATCGCGACGATGGAACTGAAAGCGCTCGACCAGACCGGCATCGGACAGGCGCTTCAGTCGTCGCTGGGTCGTCGTGATGGCGCGCGTCGGGTTCACGCGCCGGTGCAGCTGGCTGCTGAGCACGTGCCTGAAGTGGGCGACCAGCTCGAGTATCTCCAAGTCGAGCGGATCGGGGTCGAGCGCGCGCAGCGAGTCCGGTCGCCTGGCCCAGCGCACGCTTTGGGCGAGGTCCAACTCGACGAGCTCACGGTAGCTCTCGGCGGCGGTATCCGGCAGGACCTGCGGCCGCTCGCCCGAGTCGCCCGGCCGAGAACCCGCGACGGGGCCCGCGCCGGCCGTGGGTGCGCGTGACGGCGAAGGGTCCACCATCGCGGCCGCACCTGCGCCGACGTCGCCACCCGTTGCGTGACCGCCGAGCGCGCGCGGTGCCTTGACAGGGGCGCCGCGCGCGCCCTGCGCCTGCCAGTGCGGTTGGCGCAGATCGGCCAGGTGGCGGCCGCCGCGTGCGTGCTGCAGTTGCGCACGCAGCGCGATCCGACGCCGATCCACGCGCAGCGGGATCGTGGTCGCGAGGAAGGGCGCCTGACGCCCCGCGACGGTCGTCCAGCTTGCGATCGCGTGATGCTTTGGAAGATGCAGACGCGCGTCCGGGCGACCGAGCTTGGAGAGGCGCTCGATGCCGGGGCGAACCGTGTCTGAGAACTCCGACATCGTCAGACCGACGGCATCGCGCGCCTCTCGCGTGGACGCCGTCGCAAAGTACACGCGGTGCGCGAACAGGGCGTCGAGCTGTTCGCGAATCTCGCGATCGGTCCACTGAGCGTCCGACTGCCAGCATGCGACCGTCTCCAGACCTGCCGAACGCTTCAGCGCCATCGTCTCGGCAAACCCGCGGTTGAGCACGAGCGGAGCCTCGTCGATCTTCAGGGCGACCGCGACTCGACGCGCATCGGCCACCAGATCCTGCTGCCGGGCAAGCGCCACGTCGAGCATTCCCATCAGCAGCTGCATGAGCACGGAGGTGTTGCCAGCGCCCATCGCCCCCAGCGCGCCCTTGACGACCAGCACCTCGCGCCGCGCGATCACCTCGTCGAAGTCGATCGTCAAGAAGTCGTTGAGCAGGACGCGCTTGATCGACGCCGAGTTCAACAGTCGCGCGAGCTTGTTTACGGGCGCGTCGAGCTTGGCGGTCGTCATGCTGCGCGCATCCGCCAGCTGCGCGGCCAGCTCAGACGTGAAGAAGGCTGAGATCTCCTTGTAGGCGGGCAGGGTTCGAACGCGCGATCCAACGGTGCGCCGGTAGGCATAGCCCTCCTCTCCGACCGAGAGCAGCCGCGCCGCGTCCCACAGCGTCGAGCGGCGATCAAAGGCCAGCACGGCGATGATCGCGTTGCGCAGGTAGCGGTCAGACGAGGCGCGGATGTCCGCGTCGGTGAAAAGGTTCTTCAGCGCCGCGACGACGTAATCGGCGATCACGTCGGCTGGGGCATCGACGGCGAGGGGGTTGAATCCGCAGGTCGGGTGCGCAAAGTCCAGCAGCGTGCATGTGCGCCGAGGATCGA
>Ga0105237_10000493_pt1 | contig 55867 bp, 41 predicted proteins | sample KBSC24metaG_FD_81520 | JGI IMG/M metagenome (GOLD analysis project Ga0105237, IMG submission 81520) | Corn rhizosphere microbial communities from Kellogg Biological Station, Michigan, USA - KBS C2-4 metaG | ecosystem: Host-associated > Plants > Roots > Rhizosphere > Soil | place: Michigan, USA... | reverse complement strand
GAGATAACTTCAAAGACGATATCCGCTGATGTGCGTTTCGGTCCCATTTGTTCTCGAAGCGCTTTTGAGACGTACATCAAGTCGGGTTCGACGTATGTTGGACCTTCGGCGTCACGGTAGATAGGTGCTTTCGGAAAATGCACTTTACCGTCAAGGTTGTTGATGTAGAGAAACGTAATTAGAGCCCTAGCCAGGTCGGCCGTGAGGTCGTCGTGAGGCGGCTTAGGTGGTGGCACGATGTGAAGAAATCCTCCAATGAGTTCATAGGTCGCGCGATCCTCGCGTTCGGGTAAGGCCCAAAACTCCTCGAGGGTGTAGCGCCGTGAGGTATCAACTATAGATGTTTGAATCGCTTGCATTTCGTTTGTTTAGCGTAGGTCTTTAAACACTTCATCAACCGAAACTTCCCAACCCGCAAGTACGCGCGATTTCGCGTGCTCGTCGGTTGAGTATTTGACCATCTCCCAAACAGGTGTGTTGTCGATCTCACTTCGATAATGCACTTTGACAGTCAGCATAAAAGGATCGACTAACCACAACTCACGTACGTCGAGCGTCAGATACGCATCGGCTTTTGTCGTGTGATCGTAGGTGCTTGTTCCTCGCGAGATAACTTCAAAGACGATATCCGCTGATGTCCGTTTCGATCCCATTTGTTCTCGAAGCGCTTTTGAGACGTACATCAAGTCGGGTTCGAGGTATGTTGAACCTTCGGCGCGACGGTAGACAGGTTCGTGCGGAAAATAAACTTCACCGCCGACGTTGTTAACGTCAAGAAATTTGAACAGAGCTCTTGCCAGACGCGATGCGAGGTCCCCGTGAAGCGGGTTAGGTGGTGGCACGATGTAAAGAAATCCTCCGATGAGTTCGTAATGTGAGCGATCCTCGGGTTCGGACAAGGCCCAAAACTCCTCGAGGGTGTAACGCCGTGAGGAATCAACTTGGTTAGATGTGTTTAAGGCTTGCATTTAGTGAAGGTCCTTAAAGAGTTCGTCAACGGAAACTTCCCATCCGTCCAGCACGCGCGATTTCGCGTGCTCGCCGCGTGAGTATTTGACAATCTCCCAAACTGTTGTTTTGTCGATCTCACTTCGATAATGCACCTTGACACTCAGTGTAAAAGGATCGACTAACCACAACTCGCGTACCTCAAGCGTCAAATATGCATCAGCTTTTGTCGTGTGATCGTAGACGCTTGTTCCTCGCGAGATAAATTCAAAGACGATATCAGCAGATGTTCGTTTCGATCCCATTCGCTCTCGGAGCGCTTTAGAAACGTACATCAAGTCGGGTTCGAGGTATGTTGGTCCTTGGGCGTCACGGTAGATTGCTTCGTTAGGATAGTGAACCTTGCCATCAAGTTTATTGGTGAAAAGGTACGTAAATAGTGCTGTTAACATGTCTGCCGCGAGGTCCCCGTGAGGAGGGTTAGATGGTGGCACGATGTAAAGAAATCCTCCAATGAGTTCGTAATGTGAGCGATCCTCGGGTTCGGGTAAGGCCCAAAACTCCTCGAGGGTGTAACGCCGTGAGGAATCAACCTGGTTAGATGTGTTTAAGGCTTGCATTTAGTGAAGGTCCTTAAAGAGTTCGTCAACGGAAACTTCCCAACCGTTGAGTACGCGCGATTTGGCGTGCTCGCCTCGTGAGTAACGGCAAATCTCCCAAACAGGAGTGTCGTTAACCTTACCAGAGTGCCGCACTTCAACAGTCTCCGTCACATGATCGACCAGCCAGTACTCACGCATCCCGAGATCCAGATATGCATCGGCTTTCTTCGTGCGATCGTAAGCGCTTGTTCTGCGTGACAGATACTCAAAAACAATGTCCGCGGATGTTCTTTTCACTCCCAGGCGCCCGACTAGCGCGGGTGAGACGAACATCATGTCTGGTTCAAGGTACGTCGAATCCGTCGCGCGACGATAGACCGGTTCGCGTGGATGAAGTACCTCCCCTTCGATGTTGTTCTTTATAAGATACATAACCAATGACTTGGTCATGCGTGAGTCAACCGACCCGTGAGGCGGGTTAGGTCCTGGAACCATGTGAAGACGTCCTTTGATGAGTTCATAGTGCGCACGATCCTCGGGGTCAGGCAGTGCCCAAAATTCCTCGAGTGTGTAGTGCCGTGAGAAATCGACCTGTTCAGATGTTTTTAAGGCTTGCATCTCGGCCTCCAATTACTGATCGAATCCTACCACCCACCAGCAGCCAAAGCGATAAGAATGATTTGCCGAATCCGGCTATTTTTTGTCGGATCTGGCTATTCTTTACTGCGACCTCAGATTTATTCCTTAACAACCAACTTCTCAGTGGGGAGTATCGCTGCGGCGCCCTTGTGTTGCCAGCAACGCACTGGACCATGCACGCGTCTTGAACACGGTGTGCCTTTCTTCGTTCTCGCACCACAGATGTAAGTTTGTTCGACGGTAACTGCCGACTGCGCGGGCGATGTGTTTGTAATAACAGTGCGCTGAATCACCAGTGGTGGTTGTTCGCGCCGCCACGTGCGACCGATGATCAGCCCGAGCAACACCAGCGCCATCCCTGCCAGCGCACGTTGAGCCCAGTACGTTCGCACAAACCCTGGCGCGCACTTGTCGCAAAACCTGCGGCTGGTCCATGCACGCCAGCGCAGGCGCACGATTTTTGCACCGCATTCCGCGCAAAAATTTGGACGATAAGTCGTGAGGAGCGACAAGTTTGTGAGGCCCTTTCCTAAGCTGACGGCTGGGGATTGTAGCTCAACTAAGCAACCGATTTCCCCTCAGCCGCGTCCGAAATCAGCACGTTTGAAAAACTATTCACGCGCGGGCATACTTTGCAGACCAATTTTTCCATGCAATACGAAAAACAGGTTTATCGAATTCTGATTATTGGTCTTTTGGCAGTTTTGGCCGGCATCTCGGCGGTTGCCCAGGACGTTGACGACGTCATTCGGACTGAGACCTCGCTGGTGCAGTTGAACATCGGCGTGGTCGACCGGCAGGGTCGCGCGGTCACTTCTCTGACAAAGAACGATTTCGTTATTTACGAAGACGGAGTGAAGCAGTCGATCCAACTTTTCGAACCCGTCGACTCCCCATTCAGTTTGGTGCTTCTGCTCGACATGTCAGGCTCGACGATCAACTTTCGGGAGCAGTTGAAACTTGCGAGCCAGCGTTTTCTCGACGCGCTCGGGCCGGAAGATCGCGTCTCGGTTATCAAGTTCGATTCTCAAGTTAAATCCCTGACCGGGTTCACGGCCGACCGCCAGAAGGCGGCGTACGCAATTCAGATTGCCGACGGCAAGGGTGAAACGCATTTTTACAAAGCTCTAAAGTACGCGTTGCAGGAGTTGGAGAAAGAAGGCAAACGGCGCAAGGCGATCGTGGTCCTCACGGATGGACTGGACACTAATCTGCGCAACGTGGATCGCGCCACTTTAACGAACGCGCAAACCGACGAAGAAGCGCTGGCCAGAATCAAGCCAAACGAAAGTGTTGATTTGAGGAGCGTACTCGCTTCAGCGGACCGGCAAGGCGTGACGATCTATCCGCTGGCTTTACCCTCGGGCGATCCGAAGCGACTGCCGATGCCGACGCCGAACATCATCGGAATCTATGCGGCGGCGCGCACGCGTTTGCAATCCCTCGCCGATCGCACTGGGGGGCGTTTGAACGAGATCAACCAGTTGCAGTACATGGCGCAACTCTATCGCGAGGTGGCTGCGAATTTGCGGACGCTCTACACGGTCGGATACCAGGCGAAGGGCGAGACTACGCGCGGGAAATGGCACGAGATAAAGGTCGAGGTGGCGCACTCAGATCTTACCGCGAGGACAAAACCAGGTTACTACGCGAGATGAGAAACCGGCGCGTTTTACTATTTCGGCCTCAGGCTTTACTATTACAAACTTCGCACCCGTAGCTCAGCTGGATAGAGTACCTGACTACGAATCAGGGGGTCGCATGTTCGAATCATGCCGGGTGCACCATCAAGAATCAATAAGTTAGGGCGTCCGTTTGGGGGCCCTTTCTTTGTGCCTTTTCGCGGCTAAAAACAAAAGGGCGCCTTGAGGATGACGCCCTTTAGGGGAGACGTGCAAGGGCACGTTAAGTGTGTGGGAAGGTGAGGCCAAGTGAGAAGGAAGTGAGGGAGCCGAAGTCCACTGGCGCTGTGTCTTTGATCTCCAGCGTCCACGACCCTTTGCAGCTTTTACCCGCAAATCCGGCAAGCTTCGGCGTGTTTGCCGAGTCGTAAGTCTTCTTCAGGTTTTTGGTTGACCCACCGGCGCGGTCGTGCAGAACAATCGGCGCCGCGCCCGTGCTTGCCGGCGGTTTTAACGTGATAACCAGGTCGCCGATAAACGTGTGCTTGAGGTCGACTGACGCAGTTACGGTCGCAACCGCAGTGTTGTCTGGAACGTCGAGTGTGAACGACACCGTCTGCATGTCGGGTATCGGTGAATCGAAGGTCCTGCTGATCGTGACCGCGTTCTGAGGTTGCGGCTTCGCCAGTTCTACGGCCGTGCGCGCGTTGAGTCTTCCGAAACCATATTTCGGACTGCGCCCGTTGCCGTCGTAGTTACCTCCCTGTGGATCGATCCGGTCACACGCGCGTTTGAGTATGTCGCGAACCTCCTGACCTTTCAGGTTCGGATTCACAGAGATCACCAACGCCGCAACGCCAGCCGCACCCGGGCAGGCGCTCGATGTACCGCCGAAATTGTTCGTATAGTTACCCGCCGCATCACCTTCGGCGACGACACCTACGTTGTAACCATTCTGACCGCTGCGATCTGTGGTCCAAATACCGGTCGTGAGTGGCGCCGCGTGATTGAATGGCACATGTCCGAAGTCGCTACTTGGAAACGAGCACCAGATCGCGTTTCCGAAGTCGCTGTAAACACTTCGCGAGCTGCGGTCGTTACAAGCAGCGACTGCGATCACCTTCGGATTCGACGCGTAGCCGTCGTTGTCAACCGACTCGTTACCATTGCCGGCGGCAAAAAGGACGACGCAGCCTTTACCTCCGCGACCGTTCGTCGTGACGTGGTCGATCGCGAGTCGCGTGCTCGGCGGTAATTGAACGACCTGGTTGTGTATCGGATCATTCAGATCAAACCACCGGCCATCGCGTGGTCCCCAACTGCACGAGATCACGTCTGCACCGTGGTCGGCAGCCCACTTGAACGCATCCGCTTCCTGCTGCGAACCGAGATTGGACGACAGGCGGATCGGGATCAGACGCGCCGCGGGTGCGACTCCAGACGCGCCGTTCTTTCCGTTTGCGCAAGCGACGCCGGCGCAGGCAGTTCCGTGGTTCTCGCCGTCGTCTGGTCCGATTCCAAACGGATCTTTCGGTCGTGGATCGTCACTCAGCACGGTGGCATCGCGCGGCGCAACGATCTTGCCGACGCCGCTGAATTCCGGATGGTCGATGTCGACGCCATCGTCGATGATCGCGATAGTCACGCCTTCGCCGTGAGTGATCTCATGCGCCTTCTCGACGTTCGCGTGTGCATCGACGACGCCCGCTCCGACCGTGGTCTTTTTGAGGTGCCACTGCTGCGGGAAGATCTGTTTTCGTGCTCGCGGGCGGATTAGTTCCGGATGAGCGTATTCGACGTCGTTGCGCTGGAGAAGTTTCTCGGCGATGTCAAAAACAACCTGTCCTGAACCTTCCGGCGCCTGCACAAAATACGCATTCGTTGCGTATTCAACCTGCCGTTTGACGGTCAACCCAGCCTCGCGCAACACCTCGACACAGTCTTCCGGGTCGGCGGAATCGACGAATTTAACAAACAGGTTTTCGGTATAAAGAACGGGCTCGTTGCTGTTCGGATCGACCAGAACGCCTCCCGCGAAACGCACGTCCGGAGAGGCCATCAGAGCGGTCTTGCGTTCCTGCAACGACCGTTTACTGCTTTTGACGGGCACGCGAAACACTTCAACGTTAGCTTCGGGGTACGCGAGAACCAGTTCACCGTCATCCACCTGGGCGGCAAGCGGCGAGGGTACGGCGCCCGTACCTTTCGTTACGGAGCGCCCGCTTCGTGTGCGGACGGCAATCAGGTCATCGCTTTGCTTAAGCTCGAACGGCGCTTCGTTTTTCGTGCCGTAATAAACTTTGGGCATTTTTAATTCTCCTCCTCGAGGTCCATCGGGCAATTAGGTTTGTCACATATTATGTATGACAATTCATCGATTTTCGTTTCTGAGGGTGGTCGTACAGGGTTGAATCGATAACGAATAACGCCGAAGGCGTTCGCTAATTTCGTTTCTGAGGGTGGTCGTACAATTTTGAATCGGTAACGAATAACGCCGAAGGCGTTAGCTAATTCGAGCCCAGGGTTGGAGCGTAGGCGACAACCCTGGGGGAGCGATTAGGAAAACAAATCAACCCTGAAGGGGTTATTGCGTGTGAAACCCCTTCAGGGTTGTTGGGTAATGTTGATAAATGATCCCAAGGTTGTCGCAAGCTCCAACCTTGGGCTGGAATTAGCGAACGCCTTCGGCGTTATTTGTAATCCCAGTGCGGTCTTAAATTCCCCCGCTGTTCCTCTCTTTCAGAGGTAGTGCTTTTGGAGGTGTGAATCTCAACGCCGTGCCTTCGGTGCAGTTCACGTTTGACGAGCAGTTGCAGGGTGCGATTCTGGTTACGGATGTTGCCTTTGCTTCCGCCCCAAATTAATTTTGTGATCCGCTGATGTTTTCCACTGATTTCGTCATCTAGTACGAGTTACGTCATACGTACCGAGGTCTTGAGCGATGAAATCAGTGGTCGACGTCAGTCGCTTCAAGCCCGCTACGTAGCCGCAAAAGACCCAGCCTGAAATATTTTGGGTACCCCGTGCCATTATAGTTATGAGTATAGCCAGTACCCTCAAGAGGCTATCACCGCCTCTCTATCGCCTCCGTATCTTCGTGATCATCCTCGCGGTGCTCGCCTTGCCGTTTGCGATCTATTACTTCCTGTATGTCCGCAGTCAAACTGGCTACTTCACAGATCGCAGCTTCCGAAAACTATCTCTCATCAGCAGCCAGATCACCCTCAAGGTCGAAAGCGCGGGCTCGGTGTTGAAAAACACGAGCGACAAATTCATCAGGCCGCGGTTTGTTGACACGGATTCCGTCTCCTTCAACCCCGACCCCGAGCGCAAACAGGAGAATTTCGAGCGCTTGAAACAGAGCTTCAAAAAGCTGCGGGAACAGGGCCCGTTGATTACGCCTATCAACATCGATACGGAACCGTGGAGCGACAAGGTTTCGCCGGGCACCGTCACGCTGACGGCGGTGAAGTATGAGGGCGATTCCTCGTGGTTGTATTTGGATTACGTTGCTGACGGGCTTGTCGAGAAGACCGTGATCAGGGTGAAAGCAAAGGTAGATCTAAACAAGCTGATTCAACCTTTCCTGTCGGCGCGTGTGGGTTCCGATGCGGATCAATTTCAAAACATCCTCATCGCCGAAGCTGATACAGCCCGCGTTATTTTTCAGCATGACGTAACGCAGATTCGTCTTGCCTCGCTCGACAAGCTCACGTCGGCCGACGACAAGAACAAAAAGATCGACCTCAAGGAGATCGCGCAAACCAGCAATGTGATCGACGTAGCTCTGGCCGGCTCGAATTACAAACTGTTTTCGCATCCAATCAAACTGTCTTTGCCTTCCAGCAATGCGAATGCACCAGACGTTACCTGGATCGCAAGCGGTCTGATGAAATCCAATTACCTGATGAGTGAAGCATGGTCCATTTCCATTCCATATACGCTTCTGATCATCGGTGGCTTTCTGGCCGCGTTGCTCGTTTTTAGTTGGCCGTTTTTGAAACTGGTTCTGGCTGGTCCAAAAGATCGATTTAAACCATCGGATGTTTACTTGCTGGTGTTTGCAACGATCGTGGTTCTTGCCGTGTTGACCTGCTTTGGGCTGTACGGCTACGTCTACTCCACCATCGAAACGCAAATGGACGAGCAGGTTGAAACACTCGCGGGCAATATCAAAAAGAATTTCAACGACGAGCTCAAGCAGGCGCTCGCGCAACTCGACATACTCAGCCAGAACGAAAAAGTCCTCGGATTACTCGACTCGAACTCCGGTGCTGAATCGCAAACGGGTCCGCTCCCCGCATACGGCTCCGTCAGGGACTCAGATTATCGAAACAGGATCGACATTCTGCCGTCGTTGCTCGAGTCAAACCCGCCGTATCGCTACTTCGAGACCGTTATCTGGATCGGTCCTTCCGGCATGCAGGTAGCGAAGTGGACGACCAAGCCTTACACGACGCAGTACATCGGCGTTTCCGGCCGAGGGTATTTCGACAACATTCGCCAGGGAAACGTCTACGAACTCGAGCAGCATAAGTTTGCGTTGGAACCCATCGTTTCCAGAACCACCGGACGAAACGTGGTTGAGATCTCAAAGGCCGTCACCGGCACGCCATGGACCATCGCACTTGATTCGCGCTTGTTGTCGCTGATGGATCCCGTGTTGCCCGCAGGCTTCGGGTACACGATCATCACAAACGACGGTAAGGTTCTTTTTCATTCTGACGAAGCTCATCACCTCGGCGAAAATCTTTTTCAGGAATGTGATGAAGATACCAGTTTGCGTTCAGCCGTGATCGGGCGCGCCGACAGGGCCATGAACGTCCGCTACCTCGGTGAAGATCATCGCTTCTTTATCACCACGCTCCAGGGATTTCCGGATTGGTCGCTCATAGTTTTTAGAAACAAGCAGCCGTTGCGAAGTGCGTTTTTTGAGCTACTCACGACGGTCAGTGTGTTGTTTTTGATGTACGGTCTGATACTCATGACCGCCTTCACCATCTTCTACATTTTCAATGTAGTTAACGACAGAAGAGCGTGGTTGTGGCCTTCAGAGACGAAGGCTGACATTTACCGGCAATCGATTTTTATCCTGCTCGTATTATCGGTGCTTTGTCTGTCGCTCACGATTGTTTTGCATGGACAGCGAGTGGTGTGGTTGACCGTGGCGATCAGTTTCTTCGCGGCGTTTGTGTATTTCGTGAACCTGCGTTGGGGATTCAAGTCGCCCGTCCTGAAAGTTGTTTCGGGGCTGCTCAATCGGTTTAAGGACGCGAATCACCTATACGTGATGAATGTCAGCCTGCTTCTCCTCCTCATTTCGATTCTGCCGGCTGGCGCATTCTTCAAATACGCGTACGAATCCGAGATACGACTTTTCATCAAGCACGCGCAGTACTCCGTCACGACTGCGCTCGATAAGCGAGACGCGCGCATTCGCAGCAGTTACTCGGGCATTAAATTCGCCGACGGCAAGGCTCCCGAATCACAAAACCGCGAAGCATTCATCAAGCAAAGATTAGCCGAGCCGTGGGACGTGTACGACAACTTCTTTTTCCAGACGCAGCATCAGAGCCCGGCCACTGAGATTACCTGTGTGAAAGATACTCAAACGGATCTGCTTTCAAGCTTGAGCGGCATTGTTCCGCTGTCGAATCGAGACAGCATCGAGAGGCGCGGACTCCTCGACAACCCTTCGGTGCCGGGTGTCGGGCGGTGGGAGTCCGCTGCGATGGACAGTTCGATCCTCCATCTCGAAGGCAGTGCCGGGCACGACGCCGCACCACGTTTGCATTTGAACACCTCGGTTCCACTACTCGGCGTTCCCGGATTTCCGCTGATTGGAGCTCTTTTGCTGTTCGCGCCGCTGTTCATGTTCGTTAATTTCATCGTTCGAAAAGTCTTCCTGCTCGACACGCATAAGCCGAGCAGCCACTCGTTGACGAAGCTGTTGAGTTCCAGGATCGAACGCAACGTGTTCGTCGTGGTGAATGCGCCTTTTGTGAAAAAGGTGCCGGGTACTGAGAGCAACCTCTGTTTGAGAAATGTGCCGAGCCTCGCCACGGCTGCTGATTGGGCCGACGCGTTTGACTACAGCTCCGTCGGGCAAGACACCGTTATCGCGCTCGACGAATTCGACTATGGAATGGACGATCCGAAGATCAATCAGCAGAAGTTGAAGCTGGTAGAGAGTCTGCTGGCGAAACAGCGAACGATGGTGATCTTCTCGTCTGCTGAGTCGTCACAGTACCGCTTCACAAACGGTGAAAACGGACACGCGAACGGCGAACGCGATGAAACCGGGCGCTGGGCCGGCGTGATCATCAGTAACTTCTTTACTGAATACGCCGAGGACACGGACGACGGTTTCCTTTTCAGAGGAAAGTTGGTGGAAGAAAAAGCGCGAATTCTGGCGGGGGATTTACAAGGCAAATCGCCCGAAGACATCGACGAACTGTTCAAGACTCTTTATGACGAGTGCGCGCCGCGAGAACCGTTGCAACGCGTCGGCTTGCAGATACTGTCGCAAAAGGGTTTTGTCACACTTACTCGAGAACACCTGATCGGAAGAATCGCCAACCAGGCGCGCGCGTACTACACACATATCTGGAACTCTTGTTCAACGGGCGAGAAGTTGACGCTTTGCCATTTGGGCCAGGACCGTCTGCTGAGCCATCGCGATCCTGACATCGAGGCGTTACTCAGACGCGAACTGATCGTCAGAGATCACGATGTGCATCTTTTCAACGACAGCTTCCGGCAGTTCGTGAAGTCGGCGGAGAAGGTCTCGTTTGTGGCTGAGCAAGACAAGCAGGCGCAGCAGGGCAGCCTATGGCAGACGCTGAAAGTCCCGATCCTCGTGGTGATGCTGGCCATCGCCGCCTTCCTTTTCGTGACTCAACAGGACGTCTTCTCGTCCTCGCTCGCCCTGGTAACGGGCATCACCACCCTCGTCCCCGCGATGCTCAAAGTAATGTCCATGTTCCACACCGATCCCACCCCCTGATTAGGGCCGCAAAAAGGCACAAAAAGCACACAAAAGGAGAAGTCATCAAACAGTTCTGTTTTCTTCTGTGCCTTACGCTGCTTGATCTGTGTAATCTGTGGCTGGATTTAAAGCCGCTTGTGCTGCTGCCAGGCGGGCTACGGGAACGCGGAACGGCGAACAACTCACGTAGTCGAGTCCAATTTCATCACAGAATGCAATCGACTGCGGATCGCCACCGTGCTCGCCGCAAATTCCGACTTTCAACTCCGGCTTCACACTGCGTCCACGCTCGGTGCCAATCCTGACGAGTTGTCCGACCCCGTCTCGATCGAGCACCTGAAATGGATCGTCCCTTATGATCTTCCGATCGATGTAGATCGGGAGAAAGCGGCTCGAATCGTCTCGGCTCAATCCAAATGTAGTTTGTGTCAGGTCGTTTGTACCGAACGAGAAAAACTGTGCGTGCCTCGCAATCCGATCCGCCATCAACGCCGCGCGCGGCAACTCGATCATGGTCCCAACCATGTATTCGATCGTCATGCCGTGTTCGCCCATCACCTGCCTCGCGATTTCGTGGATCAGTTCGGATTGCTGCCGCAACTCCTCACTCAGCGACACGAGCGGCACCATGATCTCGAGCTCGAGCTTCTTACGCTCGCCCTGCACCTGGCACGCAGCTTCAAAGATCGCGCGACACTGCATTCTCGTGACTTCCGGAAACAGCAGCCCAAGACGACAACCACGGAAACCGAGCATCGGATTAGCTTCACGAATGCGATTGACCTGTCGCAGCAGCGCTCGCTTGTGATCGATCTCGTCGAGCACGTGGTCCATGTCAGTCAACGTCGTCGCGGCTTTCAACTTCATCTTCAACTCCGCCAGCTCATTGCCGAGCTCTTCCGCGTTTGGAAGAAACTCGTGAAGCGGCGGATCGAGGAGACGAATGGTCACTGGCAGTCCTGCCATCTCGCGAAAGATCCCGATGAAATCACCACGCTGCAACGGCAACAGCTTCTCGAGCGCTTTCTCACGCGCGCCGACGCCCTCAGAAAGAATCATCTCGCGCATCGCTGCGAGTCGTTGATCGCCGAAGAACATGTGCTCCGTGCGACAGAGGCCGATTCCCTCGGCGCCAAACTGCCGCGCCGTCTTTGCGTCGAGCGGCGTGTCCGCATTCGCCCGCACGCGCAGACGGCGAAAGCTGTCGGCCCACGTCATGAGCTTGTAGAAGTCAGTGCCGAGAGTCGGTTGAATCGTCGGCACCTGCCCCAGAAACACGCGGCCAGTCGAACCGTCAACCGTGATCCATTCGCCTTTCGTGACGACCGTACTGTCGACAGTGAACTGCTGCTGGCTGTAGTCGATATTCAGAGCCTGAGCGCCGCTGACGCACGTCTTGCCCATGCCTCGCGCAACCACGGCGGCGTGGCTCGTCATGCCGCCACGCGCGGTGACGATCGCCTGAGCTGCGACCATGCCGTGGAAATCGTCAGGACTGGTTTCCTGTCGCACGAGCACGACGCGCGCGCCTTCACGAGCCATTTCTTCAGCTTCGTCAGGACTGAAAACAACCTGGCCCTGTGCAGCGCCGGGACTCGCCGGAAGACCAGTCGCGAGCACGGTTGCATTCGTTTTCGGATCCACCGTCGGATGCAGTAGTTGATCCAGTTGCTCGGGTGTGACGCGCTTTACGGCGGTCGCCTTGTCGATCAGTTTCTCGAAAACCATCTCGACGGCGATGCGCACGGCGGCACCGCCACTCCGTTTACCAGTGCGCGTTTGCAACATCCACAGCTTGCCGCGCTCGATGGTGAACTCGCAGTCCTGCATGTCGCCATAATGCTTTTCGAGCAGATCGGTGATTTGCGCAAACTGATCGTAAACTTCGGGCAGTTCTCTTTTGAGTTGGTTGATCGGATTTGGCGTGCGAATGCCGGCGACGACGTCCTCGCCCTGCGCGTTCAAGAGATACTCGCCGTAGAGTTCCTTTTTGCCTGTCGAGGGATTGCGTGTGAACGCGACGCCGGTGCCGCTGCCCGCGCCCATGTTCCCGAAAACCATCGCCTGCACGTTCACAGCGGTGCCCAATGAATCGGGAATGCGATTAACGCGTCGATAGTCAATCGCGCGACGGCCCATCCACGAGTTGAAGACTGCTGCAATCGCGACGCGCAGTTGTTCGTAAGGATCTTCAGGAATCGCCTGCGTCTCGGTGAGAATGATCTGTTTCTCGGCGGCGATGATCTCGCGCAAGTGATCCGATTGAAGATCTGTGTCCTTTCCACCCTGCGTTTGCGCTTTGAAGCGATCGAGCACTCGTTCAAACTTTTCATGGGCGACGCCCATCACGATCTCGCCGAACAACGACGCGAACCGCCGATACGCGTCGAGCGCGAAACGAAGATCGCCCGTCTGCTCCGCCAGACCCTGCACCGTCTCTTCATTCAACCCGAGGTTGAGCACCGTATCCATCATCCCCGGCATCGAAAAAGCCGCGCCCGATCGCACCGAAACGAGCAGCGGGTTTTTCGGATCGCCGAAACGTTTGCCAACCTTCTCCTCGATCTTTTTCAGACCTTCCTTAACCTGTTCCCACATGCCTTCCGGGAAGTTCTTGTCGTTTTCGAAAAAGGCATTGCAGGCTTCGGTGGTGACGACCAATCCCGGCGGCACTGGCAATCCGGCGCGCGTCATTTCACAAAGTCCGGCGCCTTTTCCGCCGAGGAGTGCTTTATCGTCGCCCGCCCCTTCATCGAATAGATAAACCCACTTATTTGTCTTTGGTTCGGTTGTTTCGGGAGTTTCTTCAGTGACGGTGCTCATGTTGTTGAAATTACCATAAAAGGTCTTTTGTGGCTAAACTAACGCATTATGGCAAACGTCACCAGTCTGACCGTGAACGGGAAGAAACTGCGCGTGGACGTCGATTCACAAACGCCTCTGCTCTACGTCCTGCGCGATTATCTGAACATGACCGGAACGAAGTATGGCTGCGGCGAGGCGAAATGCGGCGCCTGCACAGTGCTGGTCGATGGCCAGGCCACGCGTTCATGCGTGACGCCGGTGGCTCGCGTCAGCGGCAAGCAGATCGCCACGATCGAGGGCTTGGAAAAAGACGGCAAGCTGCACCCGTTGCAGGACGCATTTCTGAAGGCCGATGCGCTTCAATGCGGGTTTTGCACGTCGGGAATGATCATGGCAGCAGCAGGACTACTCAGTAAAAACCCGAAGCCATCACGCGAAGAGATCGTGAAACACATGGACGGTAATGTTTGTCGCTGCGGGACGTACGCGCGCATCGTCAACGCAATCGAGATTGCCTCCGGCACCGCGAAGGAGGTTACGGGATGAACGACGATCTCGAACTGGCCCCTGAGATAGCCCATGAGATAGAACGCTATGAGTTGTTTGCCGATCCCCGGTACAGCTTCGGTTTCGATCGGCGACAGTTTTTGAAAGCATTCAGCGGCGGCATCGCGCTGATCGTGCCGGTGTCGAACCTCGTCGCACGAACGCTGCAACAGGAGCAGGGTGAATCCGGAGCCGGCAGGTTCAATGAACGCGTTCCGAACGAGATCGGCGCGTGGATCCACATCGACGAAAAGGGAACGGTTTCTGTCTTCACAGGCAAAGTCGAAATCGGTCAGAACATTCGCACGTCGTTGACGCAGGCGGTCGCGGAAGAATTGCACGTTCCGTTGAGCACCGTGCGGCTCGTGATGGCGGACACCGATCTAACGCCTTTCGATATGGGAACATTCGGCAGCATGACGACTCCACGCATGGCGCCACAGTTGCGCAAGGCTGCCGCCGCCGCGCGCGAAACATTGATCACGCTCGCGGCCGAACAGTGGAAAGTCGAAGCGAACACGGTGCGAATTGTCGACGCGCGTTTCGTGAATCACGATGCGTCGAAATCTCTCACGATCGCTGAAGTCGCGAAAGGTCAAAAGCTCGTCAAGACGATTCCCGCGGACGTCGCGATCACGCCGGCGAGCCAATGGACCATTGCCGGCACTTCTGTTCCGAAAGTTGATGGTCGTGATTTCGTCACCGGCAAACATCAATACACGTCCGACTTAAAACGTGAAGGTATGTTGTACGGTCGCGTGGTGCGCCCGGCAGCGCTGAATTCAACGCTCGTCTCGAGTGACACGAAAGCAGCGGAAGCGATGCCAGGTGTGACAGTCGTCAGTGATGGCGACTTCATCGGCGTCACGGCGCCCGATCGCCAAACCGCGATACGCGCTGAGAAAGCGATCGCGGTGCACTGGAAAGCTCCGGGTCAGCCTGGGGCCGAAGAGCTGTTTGACTACCTGAAGAAGAATGCTTCGGCGGCGCGAAGCCGTCCCGTGGGATCGATCGCCGGTGGCATCGCCGCCGCCGACAAGAAACTCTCGCAAACCTACACCGTCGCTTACATCGCGCACGCGCCGATGGAGCCACGCGCCGCCATCGCCGAGTGGAATGACGGCAAGCTCATCGTCTGGACAGGCACGCAGCGACCGTTCGGAGTCAGATCGGAATTGGCCGAAGCGTTTCGCATCCCGGAAGAGAAGGTGCGCGTGATCGTGCCCGACACGGGTTCGGGATACGGTGGAAAACACACGGGCGAATGCGCGGTCGAAGCCGCGCGGCTGGCGCGCGCGAGTGGCAAGCCGGTCAAACTCGTTTGGACGCGAGAAGAGGAATTCAACTGGGCCTACTTTCGTCCCGCGGGCGTGATCGACGTCAGCACCGGCGTGAAGAACGACGGAACAGTTACGGCGTGGGAGTTTCATAACTACAACTCCGGCGGTTCGGGCATCCAGGTGAAGTACGACTTTCCGAATCAGGACATTCAGTTTCACAACAGCAAGTCGCCTTTGCGACAGGGTTCGTATCGTGGTTTGGCGGCGACGGCGAATCACTTCGCGCGCGAGGTTCACATGGATGAGCTGGCACAGCTTGTCGCGATGGACCCGGTCGCGTTTCGCTTGAAGAACATCAAGGATGCGCGATTGAAAGCAGTGCTGGAGGCGGCGGCGAACGCGTTCGGGTGGGGGAAAAAGAAGACCGAAGGACGCGGGCGTGGGATTGCGTGCGGGTTTGAGAAAGGTAGTTACGTTGCGACGGCGGCGCAGGTCTCGGTGGATGCGAAGACCGGGAACGTGAAGATCGAACGTGTTGTCGAGAGCTTTGAGTGTGGCGCGATCGTGAATCGACTTCACTTGCACAACCAGGTTGAGGGTGCGGTGGTGCAGGCGATTGGCGGCGCGCTGTTCGAGCGTATCGATTTCAGGAACGGGCAGATCTTGAATGGGAAGTTTTCGAAATACCGTGTGCCGAGATTCAGCGACATGCCGGCGATCGAGATTGTCTTGCTCGATCGGAAGGATCTGCCTTCCGCGGGTGCGGGCGAGACGCCGATCGTCGGGCTCGCGCCGGCCGTTGGCAATGCGATCTTCGACGCGACCGGGAAAAGACTGAGATCGTTGCCGCTCGCACCGAATGGTTTGACATGATTACAGGATTTTTTCAGGATTAATCCTGAGAAATCTTGTAAATCATGTCAGTAAAAGCCTTCCGAATTGTGGTTGTGAGGCTTCCGTCGACGGCATAACGTCGGAAGTCAAAAGTCGTGACGGGGGCGACGCCGACGCCGGAGGAGGTCAAGAAGATCTCATCGGCATCGGTGAGGTCGGTCATCTCGTAAATTCCTTCCAACAATGGAACGAAATGTTTGTTTGCGATCTCGATCACGCATTCGCGCGTGACACCCGCAAGAGCGCCCGTGCTCAGCGTGGGCGTGTGAAGCGTGCCATTTTTAGACCAGAATAAATTTGCGGTGGTAGCAGAGACAATCTCGCCACGCTCGTTCAAGACCACGGCTTCATCGAAGTCGCGGCTCTGTGCCTCTTCCCATGAAAGCACGTGGTCCAGGTAGTTGAGACTCTTGACTCCAGTCAACGGCGAAAACGTGTTGACGCGGTAAGGCGAGACGGCCAGCGACAACCCGTTCTGAGAAACGTTGTGCGGTTCGCCGGTCATGATCAGAAGATCGGTCTTCTTCGTTCCCGGCACCTTCGCTCTCCAAAAGTCGCGGCCCGTGCGGGCAAGCATGATCACTCTCGCGCGACCATCTTTCACCCGGTTTACAGAGATCAGTTTCCGCAACGCGTCGCCGACGTTCTTCTCTGTGCAGCCCGTGAAGTCGACGTCGAGTTTTTTGGCGTGTGCTGTTAGTCGTTGCCAGTGTTTGGACCAGAGGAATGGTTGTGAGTTGTAGATGGCGAGTGTGGTGAAGACGCCGCGTCCATAAAGCATGGCGGACGAAACGGGAGCGACGCGCGCTTTGGTCGCCTCTACCATGGTTTTGTTGAGGTAGATGACTGGATGCAATTACGCTACCAGTTCAGTCTGGAGTTTATCGGACAGCGCCGTTCGCCAGCCTGCTTCAAGTTCAGAGACGGCGGCGTCAATCGCTTCACTGCCGTTGACGTTGATCACTAATCTGGTTCCACCCACACGGCCGATGATGGCAAACGGGGCGTTGTTGCGTTCTGCAATTTCCTGAATTGCGCCGGCATCGGAAGAAGCGAACGTCACAACGATTCGCGACGGCGTTTCACTGAAGAGCAGCACCGTTGGACCAAGTGGTCCTTTCAGATCGACTTCGGCGCCAATCGCGTCTCGTCCTAGCGACGAGAAACTCGACTCCGCGAGTGTCACTGCCAGTCCACCATCGGAGCAATCGTGTGCGGAAATCAACAAACCCGCTTCCGCAGCTTCGAGACAAGCTTTCTGGACGGCAAGTTCTCGTTCGAGATCCAACAGAGGCACGTTCCTCGACAAGTCGTCTTGCGTTGTGCCGAGCAGCGCGATCACGTCGCCTTCATTCTTGAAGCCCGGCGACACCACCCGTTTGACGTCCTCGATCAGTCCAACCATTCCGATCACCGGCGTCGGCAGGATTCCTCGACCCTCAGTCTCGTTGTAGAACGAAACATTTCCTGAAACCACCGGCGTCTCGAACGCACGACACGCTTCGGCCATTCCATCGATGACTTCCGAGAACGACCACATCACTTCCGGACGCTCGGGCGACGCGAAGTTCAGGCAGTTCGTGATCGCGATCGGCCTCGCACCGACACACACGACGTTTCGCGCGGCTTCCGCGACGATCAGCTTCGCGCCTTCGCGAGGATTAGCGGCGCAATAGCGTCCATTGCCGTCGAGCGTCATCGCGAGCGCGCGCCGGGTTTCCTTGATCCTGATGACCGCCGCGTCCGCGCCGGGGAGAATCGCGGTGTTGGTTCGGACCATGTGATCGTACTGCCGGTAGACCCACTGTTTCGACGCGATGTTGCCGGACGAGAGGAGCGTGATCAGATCGTGTGTGTGATTTGTGCCTTGGATGTGGATCTGTGAACTCGGCTCTTCGCGAACAGGTTTTGCCATCGGACGCTCGTAACGCGGTGCTTCGTCTGTCAACGCTGCAACCGGAATATCAGCGACCGTCTCGCCGTCGTGAACCACTTGCATCCGTCCGTTGTCGCGCACGCGACCGATGACGACTGCATCCAGATCCCACTTGCGAAAGATGTCGACAACCTCGCGCTCACGACCCGAATGAGCCACGATCAACATGCGTTCCTGCGACTCGGAGAGCAGCATCTCGTAGGCCGTCATATTCTGTTCGCGCTGCGGCACCAGCGACAGATCGAGCTCGATCCCCGTGCCTGCGCGTGCTGCCATCTCGCATGACGACGACGTCAAACCTGCCGCGCCCATGTCCTGAATACCAGCCACAGCGCCGCTCCGCATCGCCTCCAGACACGCCTCCAACAGAAGCTTCTCGAGAAACGGATCTCCAACCTGCACCGTGGGTCGCTTCTCCAGTGCTTCTTGATCAAACTCTGCCGATGCCATCGTCGCGCCGTGAATTCCATCGCGCCCCGTTTTCGCGCCGACGTAGAGCACTGGATTGCCAACGCCCGTTGCCTTGCCGAAGAAGATCTGATCGTGCCGCACGATTCCGAGCGCAAACGCATTGACGAGCGGGTTCAACGCGTACGCATCGTCAAACGCCACCTCGCCGCCGACAGTCGCAACACCGAACGCATTACCGTAGTGCGCGATCCCCGCCACGACGCCCGCGAGCAATGAACGATTGCGTCGACCGTATTGCGCATGGTCCAACGATCCGAAACGCAGACTGTTCATGGATGCAACCGGCCGCGCGCCCATAGTAAATATGTCGCGAAGGATTCCTCCGACACCGGTTGCAGCGCCCTGAAACGGCTCGATGAATGACGGGTGATTGTGCGATTCGATCTTGAACGCCGCGCACCAGCCGTCGCCGAGATCGACAACGCCCGCATTCTCACCTGGCGGAACGATCACTCGTGGTCCAGTTGTCGGCAATCGCTTCAGATGAATGCGCGACGATTTATACGAGCAGTGCTCGGACCACATGACCGAGAAAATACCGAGTTCGGCAAAACTCGGTTCACGGCCAAGCAGTTCCTTTATTCGGTCGAATTCTTGCTGTGTGAGGTTATGCGCGGAGATAACTTCGGCAGTTATTTGCATTAGCGGCTAAATGATATATGGCAAACGATTACTTCTCGGCTTTCTTCACGACCTTTTCTATCTCTTCACGCAGCTCAGTCGCGTTAACGCGTCCGACGTGGCGCCAAATTATTTCACCCTTTTCGTTGTAGAGAAAAGTTGCGGGCAGGCTTCCTTGCCATTTCGGATCGACCAGATCAATAGCCGGCTCGGGATCCGAAACATCCAGCAGGTAGGCCGGCATAGTGGCCTTCATAGAGTCGAGAAACTTCGGTACCGATGTTTTGATGTCACTCACGTCGTCGAGCGAGATAGTGACAAACTCCAACGAGCGTGGCCGGTAGTCTTTGTCGATCTGTACCAGCTCGGGAAATTCATCGCGACACGGATCGCAGTAGGTGGCCCAAAAGTTAACCAGGAGAGGATGCTGTCTCTCTTGTTTGATCAGACCTTTGAGAGCTTCGAGATCGATCGCTGTGACGGCGATCGGCTTGCGTGGTTTCGCGGCGTGGCCCTTCCGTTTCTGCGCCGGCGCCGCGAGACTCAACAACATGATGCAGAGTGCGATTGGGATAATCGCTTTTGTATAACGCATTGCTTATGACCGTTTGATGCTACAGCCAAATGCTTTGGCTTCGGTTTTTTCGATTGGCTTGCCGCTCAATGTTGCCTCGATTGCGTTACGCAAGTCGGCACTTTGAACTTCCGCCGCATTGCGAGCATTGTCGATGCGACCGTGGTAGACGAGCTTGTTATTGCGGTCGATGAGGTACGCTTCGGGCGTTACGGAAGCACCGAATTTGTCGGCAATCTTGTTGCCTGGATCCTTCAGGATCGGGAAGGTCAGGTTGTGTGTGCTCGCGTGACTCTTAACTGCTGCCGCGTCTTCCGCGACGTTCGAATTGATTCCGATGACGGCGATGCCTTTGGCTTGGTATTCCTGCGCGAGTTTTTCCATGCGCTCGTTGTAGGCATTTGAAACCGGACACTGCACTGCGACGAAGATCAGGACCGTACCATTTTTTCCGGCCAACGATTTGAGCGAGCGGTCCTTGTTATCGTAGTCGGGGAGCGTAAAGTCTTCGATGGTCGCGCCGATTGCCGGTGGCGCCGGAACCTCGCCTTCGGCGCGCGCGGCTGCGGCGCAGACGGCGCCCGCAATCACAAATAGCCCGGCCAGGAGGATCGATAGATTTCTCGTCTTCATACAAATCTCCTTATAATCTGTGTCATCGGCGAATGGATAATATAACTGAAACAACTGAGCAGGCGCTACCGGTGCCGGTGCGTATGGATGCAGACGAAAGGTACACCGGCCGTGGCGTCACAATCGCATTTCTCGACTCCGGTTTTTACGCGCACAAAGATCTGACGCAACCCGATAACCGCATACTCGCATACCACAGCATTTTCGCTATAGAAGACCATCCGTCATATCTGGAAAAACCCGACGTTGCGAGCTGGCATGGAATGATGACCTCCGTCGTGGCCGCTGGAAACGGACATCTGTCTGACGGGTTCTATCGCAGTATTGCACCCGAAGCGAACGTTGTGCTCGTGAAGATCGGTAAGACCGGGCACATTCCCGAGATCAACATCGAAACAGGTTTGCGTTGGGTACTCGCGAATAAAGACAAGTACGACATTCGGATCGTCAACATCTCTGCCGGAGGCGACTTCGAACAGCCTTACCTGCGAAATTCTCTCTGCCAGTTGGTGGAAGAGACGGTGAAGGCTGGACTGACGGTCGTGTGTGCGGTTGGAAATGCAGGACTCGCGCCGGGCCATCCTGTTTTGCCGCCCGCAAGCGCGCCGTCGTCGATCGCGGTCGGCGGGCTCGACGATCAGAACTCGCTCGATCGCGCGCGTCGCGGAATGTATCGATCGTCGTATGGTCCAACTGTCGACGGTTTACAAAAACCGGAAGTGATTGCGCCAGGCATTTGGGTCGCTGGTCCGATCCTGCCACACACTCCAACGGCTGACGAAGCTCATCTTTACGCCGAGCTCGATGCTGCTGCTGATGATGAGTTAAGCGACATCATTCTTGCGCACACAGGCATCGATAAAGATCTCGACGAAGCACGTGACTTGACGGTGCCGCTGCTGCGCCAGCTTATCTCGATCAAACTTCGCGAGGGCCACGTCATCAATCAGCACTACAAGTTTGTAGACGGAACTTCCTTCGCCGCTCCGATCGTATCGTCCATCGTCGCGTGCCTGCTGGAAGCGAATCCGAAACTGACGCCGCAACAAGTGAAGCGCATTTTGATCGAGACTGCGGAGCGCGTGACCGGCGTCGAAGTCGACCGGCAGGGATGGGGCGTCGTGGTGCCGCGGAAGGCTGTCGAGATGGCATTGCGAATGCGTTCGGCTGGACACTCGTAATGCGCGTGTGCAACAATTCGCCCCGCCAAAAAAACCTACCACAATGAGATTGGAGAGACTTTGAGTTTGTATGTCTGAGAACGAAACTGCAGTAGGCGCTGCGACGAGTAACGAATCGGCGCCTGAAGTGAGCACGGAAGAGATTACTTACCACGCAGTGGAGAAAGATGGAGTAGTCACGGCAATTTGGGAAATGCAGGGACGCAAGCACCTGCGCACGATCGATCCGCGCTCCCGACAGGGACAAGACATCCTTCGTCTTTACACCACCGAGCACCACGACGAGACAGGCGAAGCAGCCGCGTCGCAGTAGGATCAAGATTTTCGTCGCTCAGCTTGAATTTTCTCTCTGCGGCCCTCTGCGTATCTCTGCGTTCTCTGCGTTAATGCGCTTTCAACGCAGAGATACGCAGAGGGCCGCAGAGAGCCGCAGCGGTGGTCCTTATCCAATAATTTGAAGAAGAACGAAATTCTAATCTAAACTCCACTCCCTCGTCGGACCGTGGCCGGAGCTAAGTTCCTCGCACACAACTGTTAACGCAATGGCGGGCAATTGCAAAATGCCGGAATAGCCGTTGCATGCCTCTGAACCGCCTTTCCCGTCCTAGAGCATTCTGTTCTGGTCGAACCTTTAGAGACCTACGAGTTACAAAAGGAGGATTGTCCATGAGAAGCGCACTACGCTTGCTAAGCGGAGCGATCTTGAGCCTTCTATGTGCGATTTCTGTGTTCGCGCAAGCAAGCCAAACAGGAGGTATAACCGGTGTGGTTTCCGACCCCGGCGGCGCCCTCGTCCAGGGAGCGACGATCGATGTGGTCAACGAAAGCACCGGCAAATCAGAGCGCACCGCAACCACCGGAGGCGATGGTGGGTTTTCGTTTACCCTGCTGAAGCCCGGCTCTTACCGGTTGGAGATTACTGCCCCAAACTTTAAGAAAGCCGTCATCACGGCCGTTCCCGTACGAATTGGCGAGAGTACGCGTCAAGACGTCTCCCTCGAAGCTGGACGCATCGAGGAGACTGTAAACGTTGAAGCGTCAGCAACACTCATCAATCCTTCGAGTGCAGTTACCGGTCAACCTCTCACAGCGCAACAGCTCAGAGAGTTGCCACTGGCTTCGCCAAATTTCCTGTTTCTACTTTCGCTTTCCGCCGGCACTGCGGGTGAACCGACTGACGTTCGTACCGCCGGTCGCGGAACCGCTGACATCAACGTCAACGGACAGCGCACCAGCAACAACAGCATTTCGCTGGAAGGAATCAACGTCAACGACTTCAACCTCGCTCACTTTGATACGGTGCCCCTGCCGAATCCCAGCACGCTCGAAGAGATGAGAGTCGCAACGTCACTCTACGATGCGTCTCAGGGAAGCAAGGGCGGTGGCGCTCTGGGACTCGTAATCAAGTCGGGTTCCAAGGACTACCACTGGGAAGGCTACTGGTCGCATCGCAACGATGCGCTCAATGCCAACGAATGGTTCCGCAATTCAAACGGTGTGAGTAAGCGCGCCCGCTTGCTTCAGAACGTGTTTGGATTCAGCGGTAGTGGTCCAGTGCCTGCGGCTGGCGGTTTCTGGTTTTTCAACTACCAGGGAGTCCGCGCCCGCAATGGTTTGGATCCTAACGGTTCGAGCTTGACTCCGACTATTCAGAACTTCCCAACCATTGCTGACGGCACCACGTCGGCTGCTTTGATCGCGCCCGCGTTTGGACTTACCGCGGCGCAGATCGATCCGATCGCAATTAACATTCTTAACCAGCGCAGCGCGATCTATTCCGGTGAGTTCCTGGTCCCGAGGTCTGGTACCGCTGGTTGCAGAAGCGCAAGCTCGTTAACCGGAACGTTCACGTGCAGCATCTCGAGCATTGCTCCGATCGAAGACAATCAGTACACGATCAGCTACGACCGTGTTATGCGCGACGGCAAGGACAAGATCTCTGGTCGCTGGTTCTGGGACAACGGCTCTGTCCTCAAACCTTATGGCACCGCCAGTTCGCTGGCGTTTCCACGCACTGACACGCAACAGAACCGTTTCCTCTCGATCACGCACACTCACGTGTTCAATGCCAACAAGATCAACGAAGTGCGAGCAGGATACAGTCGCTTCATCTTTGCGAACATTCCGACTGATGCCATCAACCTCTCCGACATCGGAGCGACTCGTGGCAACAGCGACATATTCCCGGGCATGTACCAGGCCACCATCACCGGTCTTTTCTCGATCGGAACGGGCGTGAATGATGACCGCGGAACAGTGTCGAATCAGTACAACCTCGTAGACACCTTCTCGATGATCGTGGGCCGGCACAGCTTGCGGTTCGGCGGAGAGGGAATTCAATATCAGTTGAATCGTTTCAATAACTTCGCAGTTCGCGGAGCGTTGACCACGGGCAGCACACCGGCTGCCGGCGGAACGCCAGCTTTCTCTGCATTCCAGAATTTCCTCCAGGGCCGCGTCACTGCCATTCAGTCAGCATTCGGCGATCCAGCTCGAAACTTCGTCGCCACTGACTGGGCAGGGTTCGTCCAGGACGATTTTCGCTTTTCACCACGTTTGACCTTTAACCTGGGTCTGCGCTGGGAAGGCATGAGCTTTGGTCACGACAAACTGTATCGCGCAGGCGTGTTCGATCCGAGGCTTGCCGCGCAAGGTCTGAATCCCTTCCTGATTCCGGAGAAGGTTGACCTCGCCGGTTTCAGAGGTACTCCAGGCGTATCGGATTGCGCGCTGACGAACTGCTTCGACGGCAACAACTGGGCCCCACGCGTCGGTTTTGCATGGGACATCGCGGGCGATCAGAAGACGGTGATTCGAGGTGGTTACGGTATTTACTACCAGCGTCTCTCGAATCAGAACATTCTGCAAAACTCGTTGGCAGCACCGTTCACGGTCCAGCCGCTATCTTCGACGACCACACCGGCGTCGTTCCAGTTAGCGAATCCGTTTTCGAGCATACCGCCGCCTTCGATCATAGCCACCGCGTTCATTCCTTCGGCGACGTCCTTTGCCGGCTTGAGAAACGTTAACACAGGCCTGCCGGCAACCAACCCGAACGATCCGAACGTTGCTCCAATCTTTGTTAACGCAGCGGGACAACGGTGTTTGAACTACGGTGGCACCGCAACCAACTGCTCGATCAATCTCGCTTCGTTCACGAGTGCTCCGCTCGATGCGTACACTCCGTATACCCAGCAGTACAACTTCACGGTGCAACGCGAAATCGCTAAGGGATGGGCCGCCGAGGTTGGTTACGTTGGCACGCATTACACGGGCGGCATTGGCATCTGGGATCCGTTCCTGGCGCCACTTGCCAGTACATCAAACCCCATAACGGTCCGTGACATGAATGGCGTCAGCTACACGATCACTACAAACACTGTGAACAACGAAGAGCTGCGTCACGAGATCCTCGGTCTTTCGAGAAAACGCGGTTCACGCTACTCGGGCAACATCGGATTCGCCGATTACGACTCGTTGCAGGCAACAGTATCGCGCCGGATGAGTCGTGGTCTGTACTTCCAGGCTGCCTACACGTTCTCGAAGATCACTGACAACGTCAGTGGATCGTTGGCAACAGATGAGTTGAATGCTACTCGCGCTGGTCAGGGTGGTGGCAATCTTCTCAACTCGCAAAAAGATCCATTCCAGAACAAGACCCGCGGAGATTTCGACCGTCCGCATCGTCTGGTCGTGAGTTACGCTTACGATATTCCGACGCCGAGTGGCAGTTTCTGGAATAACCAGTTCTTCAAAGGATGGGCTGTCAGCGGTATCGTCACTTACCAGAGTGGCTTGCCGTTCTCGGTCACCGACAGCACCAGTGGCGGCGCGTTTGGCCAAACTGGCGGCGGCACGGCTTCGTTCAGCGGAACGTGCGGCACGGATCCCTCGACCATGTACACCCAGGGCTCGCGCTCGGACATCCTGGCTCACTACCTGAACACAGCGTGCTTCAGGACGGCGACCGTGGTGGCGAGTGGTGCTGCTGGAGCTACTGGTTTTGGTGATGTACCACGTAATTCGTTCCGTGGCCCATACCAGCAGAACTGGGACTTCTCAGTGATCAAGACCACACGCATTAAGGAAGAACATGAATTGCGTTTCCGCATGGATATGTTCAATATGTGGAACCATCCGGTCTTTGGTTTCCCGACGGCCGTGAATATCGGAACGGCGTCGACCTTTGGTCAGATCACAACGACCGTAGTTCCCGCTCGATTGATTCAGTTTGGATTGAGCTACAGACACTGATTCGATCGCGGTAACTCTTAACGAGCTCGGGCGGCCGCAAACCGCCCGAGCTTCAATTTGAGCGATGTCGCGCAAAGTACGTCAGCTTTGGCTATTACCCGCCTTGCTTTTGTTGGTCTCGCCTGCACTGGGCCAACGCGAGCGTGATACTTACACCGGCAACTCCCTGACTTTCGAAGTTAGCGGCGAAGTGCGTTTTGCGGAAACGGGACAATCCGCCGTAGATGTTCCCGTGCGACTCGAGAGATTTAGCGGTGGCCTGATCGATCAGATCATGACTGACAGTCGCGGCCGCTTTCGTTTTCCGAATTTGCCGAGGGGCTATTACAAAGTAGTCGTGAATGTTCCCGGATACCGGTCTGCACAGCAGGATGCGGACATGCAGGTTATTTTTCGTGTTTTTTTGAACTTCGAACTCGCGCCGGATGGGTCAAAGTCAGGAAGTGGTCTACCGCTGCTGACTGACGTGGTCGATGCTCGCATTCCTGCGGCGGCGCGCGACAGTTACAGCAACGGTCGCGCAGCGCTTAGTAAAAAGAATTATCCCGAAGCAATTACGAATCTCGAAAATGCAATCAGCGGCTATTCGAATTTTTTCGAAGCAAACCTCCTGTTGGGCACCGTCTTCATGGACCTTCGCGAATGGGACAAAGCCGAAAAGCCTTTGCTCCGCGCCGTCGAGATAAAGCCGGAGCACGCCATAGCCAAAATCACGCTGGGCGAAGTTTACTGGCGGCAAAAGCGCAATGCCGACGCTGAACAGATACTTCGAGACGGATTGAAACTCGACGAAAAAGCGTGGCAGGGCCATTTCACTCTCGGGCGGCTTTACTGGGACATGAATCAAGTGGCAAAAGCCGCAGCTCCGATCGGTATGACGCTGCAACTCAAACCAGACCTCGCCGAAGCTCACGTGTATGCGGGAAACATTTTGCTGCGCGTGAATCAGCCTGAACGCGCGTTGATCGAATACCGCGAATACCTGCGACTCGCGCCGAAAGGTGAGTTGGTTCCGCAGATTGAAGAACTGATCCGTAAGGTCGAAAAAACCGTCAACAAATAAGTGGCAAATGCCGTGACCATTAGGCGCGCGACACCCGAGGAAGCAGCAGCGCTGACGCAGATCGCGCTCGATGCGAAGCGTTACTGGGGTTATCCCGAACACTGGATTCAGCACTGGGAATCGGACCTCGCCGTCTCTTCCGATTTCATTCGCGAACATCACGTTTACGTCGCTGAGGATGATGGTGAGATACGTGGGTTTTACGCGCTCTGTGTTTCAGACAACAAGGCTGAGCTGGAACACATGTGGGTGACGCCGAACTCGATCGGCACGGGTGTTGGGAAGGAGCTCTTTCTTGACGCGATGGAGCGTGCGGCGGCGTTGAATGTCGATGCGGTCGAGCTTTCCGCCGATCCGAACGCCGCAGGCTTCTACAGCCGCATGGGCGCCACTCAGATCGGTGAAACGGATTCAGTTATCGACGGCCAGGTGCGGAAGCTGCCACGGATGACGATCGAGCCGTCCACAAAAGGCACAAAAGAAACAAAAGGCACATAGGAAATCAAAGGACATAAAGGAAATCAAAGGCACATTAAGAAATTTCCTCTTATGTGCCTTTTGTTTCTTCTGTGCGTTTTTGTGGGCTAATTATCCGGCTTAGCGGGTTTCGGACTATCGCCTCGTGGCGACTCCGATTTTGATGGCGACGATGATCGTGACGGTTCAGAACGCGACGGTTCAGAACGTGGCGACTCGGTCCGCGGTGGTGGATCAGATCGTGGCTGTGCCTTCGGCGATTCTCGCGGAGTGGATGTAGGCTCACGCGGTGATTCGGACTTCGGTTGGGATCTCGGTTCAGAACGGGGTGGTTCTGACCTTGGTTCTGAACGTGGTGGCTCAGACCTGGGTTCAGAACGTGGTGGCTCTGAACGTGGTGGTGGTGGATCGTTACGTGGTTGCGGGGTCTCGATTCCGACGCGATTTCTTTCTCGCTTCTCGACGCCCTCCGGCATCACCGGCCTGACTACGCGTGCCGGTGGCGGGGTAGGAGGCTCCGTATTTGTCGTCGTATTCGTGGTATTCGTGTCTACCGGCGGCGGCGTTGGTCGCGGCTCTCTCGGCACTCTCAGCTCTCGACCGCGAAAGACTTTTGAGCGCCGCAGCTCTTCATCCAATGTAACACCCGGAGTTCTTTCCCCAGCACCAGTTCGGCGCTCAGGAATTACCACCTCCGGATTTCGTCGCACGTACCCGCCATCACCACGGAGCGGCAGTTGTCCGCCAGCCTGAGGCTCAGTCTCGATCACTCTCCGCGCAACTCGTTCATCGTCGAGACCGCGCCCTCGTCGATCGGGATTACCAAAATCTCTCCGCGGCACGCGTGTTACGCCACGCCACGTTTTGTCATTCGGATTTTCATACGGGCGTCTCTCGCGAGGATTATTATGACCGCCTCCCCCACCGCCGCCGCCGTAACCTGGTCGACGATCGTAGTGACGGTAATTACGCGCATATGGATCGTGGTGATAATACGACAACGGATACCAGCAGACGTCGTTTCCGAAAGAGATGTTGATTACGAACGCGACCAGCGCCGGCCGCCACCAACTGCGATTGCGATGGAATCTGCTGCGCGGGACCCACGCCCAGTAGTTGTTGTGTAAAACCCAACGGCCGTAGTGATACGGCGCCCATCCCCACGGTTCGTAACCCACCCACGTCCAACCATACGGCGGGCACCACGTCCAGTGCCCATATCGATATGGTGCCCAATCCGTATAGCCGGCCAACACCGTTGCGCCGGGTCGCCAAATCCACCCAAACTCGTCGGTGTAGTTCCAGTCGCCGTAAGCTTCCAGGTCTTCCGCCCCCCACACGTATTCGTCGAAAAACTTGTTGTCGTAACGTAGACGTTGTGCCAGGTACCGCTCGCGATCGTTTACCCAGTTGTCGATGTCGTCGGCGGCTGCAACCTGGAAATCCCAGTCGCCGGCGCTGTCACCTGAAACGACGAGTTCGGCTGAACGCCCGTCGCGCAGCGTGAAGCCCGACGTGTCTGAATAGATTCGCGCGCTGCCTCCCTCGCGCACTGTCAAACGAACGCGGCCGTCGCGCGGCGCGTCGATGCGGTAAAGTCCGGTTTTCTCTGCGGCGAGAGTGGTTTTCGGTGCGTCGATCTCGAAGTACTCGTTTTTGCAATCGAATTTCGCGAGTCGAACGATGGCCGTTCCTTCGACGAGACTGAGCGCGATTCCCTCGTCGCGGAGCGTAACGATGCGGAGCACGGAGTCTGCCGCGAGGCGCACGAAGTTTCGCGCGTCGACTTGTATCTCGAGGCGGCTGTCCTTTCCGGTCGCGATGGTGTCGCCTTCGACCAGCGGATAATTGAGCCTGATGCGCTCCCACTCCTCGTTGTTGTTGCGTTTCAGGTTGACTTCGCCGTCGATCAAACTCGTGCGCACGACGCGGGCTTTCACATCGTATTCGTCGTCTTCGTCGTCGTCGGCGCGGGCGGTTACTGTGATTGAGAACAGGATGAGTAGGAGGGAAAGGAGAAGACTGATGTTACGTCGGGAGACTCTCATTGTTATGCTCCTTCTTGCTGGGCCGGTGATTATGTGTGGCTCAGTTTTGTTGGCCGGTTGTGAGCAAGGCGTGTACCCGCAAAAAGCGCATTTAGGAGAATTGAGATTTCTCAAAGCAGACGTCGATTGTTTCACTTGGAAACTGTGTCTTTGAGAAAGTTCAAATTAACTTTTGAGTTATTAATAGAATGTTGATGAGGTGTGATACGGACCATTACGCAACGTAGACGTGCATTGTGAATACGATTTCGTGCAGGGAGTTTGACGTCATCATCATCGGCGCTGGAATCAACGGCGCCGGGATCGCACGCGATGCCGCGATGCGCGGGCTGAAGGTTTTACTGCTGGACAAAGCCGACATCGCCAGCGGGACGAGCAGCGCGTCAACGCGTCTGATTCATGGAGGGCTCAGGTATCTCGAGTATTTCGAGTTTGGTTTGGTTCGCGAGTCGCTTCGCGAACGCGAAATACTGCTGCGCATCGCGCCTCATCTCGTCCGGCCGCTGCCGATCACGATTCCGATCTACAAACAGAGCAAGCGCGGACCTCTGACTGTACGCGCCGGCATGATCGCTTACGACCTGCTCTCGATTGGCAAATCTCTGCCACGACATCGAATGCTTTCGGCTGCTGAAACGCTCGCACAGTCGCCCGGACTGAATCCGGAAAATTTGTTAGGTTCGGCGTTGTACTTCGACGCACAGGTTGAATTCGCGGAGCGGTTGGTTGTGGAAAACGCGCTCGATGCGCGCGATCGTGGCGCCGAAGTCGTCACTTATGCGCCGGTCACGAAAATCATTGCCGAAAACGGAGCGGTGACGGGGGTTGAGTTTGTCTCTGAAGGGGAGACTCAGGTTGTGCGTGCGAGTGTTGTTATCAACGCCGCTGGACCATGGGTCGATGAGTTGCTCGAGCGAGCGCCTGTTGAGAGTTCGCGGTTGATTGGCGGCACAAAGGGAAGTCACATTGTTGTGCCTGCATTTCCGGGAGCGTCGAAGAACGCGATCTATCTGGAAGCGCAGAGTGACGGGCGGCCGTTGTTCATCATTCCGTGGAATGGGAATTATCTCATCGGTACGACGGACGTTCGCTTTGAAGAAGATCCGGATGCGGTGCGAAGCGAATCGTGGGAAATCGATTACCTGCTCGCGGAGACGAATCGCGCGTTTCCTGGCGCGAGACTGACGCGCGAGCAAATTCTGTTTACGTATTCGGGTGTGCGGCCGCTGCCGTGGACGAGGAATGAAGATGAGAAAAGCATCACGCGCAGGCATTTCATTCGCGAGCATCCGAAACTGAAGAATTTAGTTTCGATCGTAGGTGGGAAGCTGACGACGTATCGAAGTTTGGCTGAGGAGTGTGTCGATCTCGTTTTTCGAAGGCTTGGAAGGCAATCGCCGCCGTGCGTGACCGGGGAAGAAGTGTTGCCAGCAGCTCCAGTTCGTGATTTCGCTGAAGCCGTCGTTTTTAGCTTTGAACACGAATTAGCAAAAACTTTGGCCGACTGTTTCTTACGCCGCACTATGCGTGGGTTAAGTGCCGACTTGGGCTTCGGCGACTTGGACGCCGCGGCTGAGATTGGAAAAACATTCCTGGGCTGGAGCGACGAACGCGCTAAACGCGAAGTAGAAAATTATAGCCGCAGATACGCGGATGAACGCAGATCACATCTGCGTTCATCCGCGTAATCTGCGGCTAAAACATTCAAGCGACTCACGCACGAAGCGTTTCTGAAGCAGGCGCGCCAGCGGAGAGCTGAGCCTGACGAGCGGATGCCGTGGACGCGAGAACGCCAGGATGTCGTACCAAACCGCATCGCTCCCCATCCAAAAGATCATGAACCGCTCTTCACCACACTCGACGTGATCCGGTAACGTTCCATACGCAAAACCAAAAGCTCTCGGATGATCGATCACGTAAACAATCCGCGACGCATTCAACGACCACATCCCGTACGCACGAGCCTTCACCGCAACCGTCGCTCCAACTTTAATCTCCACCCCGCGCGGTACGGCCGTCACCCACCCAAGATCAAACTGTTGCCAGTTTTTCAGCGCCTCGACCGCAGCTTTGAACGTCGCTTCCCCATGCCCCAGTTGCACGTTATTTCGATCGATCGTGAACCCTTCCGCCGGAAGCGTCGTGTTCGTCGCCCCGACCTCAGAATAAGTAAACTCTAAATCACGCTGACTCGAAATGAACTTCTCAACATCCTCATTCGTGGGCTCAGTAATCGTGAACATTTATGCCTTCTTCCGAGCTCGGGGATGATGCCGATCGTACGCGGAGCGCAAATGCAGATCCGTGATGTGTGTATAAATCTGCGTCGTCGAAATATCGCTGTGCCCGAGCAGCGCCTGAACCGAACGCGAATCCGCGCCGTGCTGCAAGAGATGCGTGGCAAAGCTGTGTCGCAACGTGTGCGGCGAAACATCGTTGATTCCCGCCTTTTCCGCATGTCGCTTGATCATGGACCATGCGAGCTGCCGCGTGAACGGCCGCCCGCGATGCGAGAAGACATTCGGCAACGTTTGCTTTCCGTATCCGGCTTTGACCGACGAATACTGCTGCAACCAGTGAATCGCGCTTTTCCCAAGCGGCACGCGCCGCTCCTTGTTTCCCTTTCCATGACACACGACCAGGCCCGCAAGCAGGTCAACGTCCGCTTGTTTCAACGCGACGAGCTCCGAAACGCGCAATCCCGTCGCATACATGATCTCGAGCATCGCGCGATCGCGTATGCCCTCAGGCGTCGCAATGTCGGGCGCTGCGAGTAAACGATTGATCTCGTTTTCGGTAAGAAACTTCGGCAGGTAACTGAAACGTTGTGGCGTGTCGAGGTCTTCGGCAGGATGCGACTTGATGTGTCCATCAAGCATCAGGAACTTGAAAAATCCGCGCGTCGCACTGACCGCGCGCGCGACGGAAGCCGGCGCCAGCCCTGCACGCGAAAGACTCGCGATCCATTTCCTCAAGTCCGACCGCGTGAGCTCGGAAATTTGTTTGCCGTTCGTGTTGGCCCACGTCTGAAGTCGACCGAGATCGCGCTCGTAGCTTTCGAGCGTATGACGCGCGAGACGCTTCTCGACCTGGATGTAGGTTAGGAATTCCTTCGTGAAGTCGCGACTCACACGGGCAGATTAATCCGCGGATTATTCATAACGCAAGCACTCGATCGGATCGAGTCGTGAGGCTTTGCGCGCAGGCCAAACTCCAAAGATCAATCCAACACCAATCGAGACAGTCAGACCAGTAACAACGGCCCACGTCGGAATCGACGCCGGCATACTCGGAATCAGAAACATCAACAACTGCGCGATACCGACGGCAAGCACAATACCCAGCGCCCCGCCAAGAAGCGTCAGCATCATTGCTTCGAAAAGAAACTGGCGAACGATGTCTTTACGACGCGCGCCAAGCGCTTTACGAATCCCGATCTCTTTCGTGCGCTCTGTGACGCTGACCAGCATGATATTCATCACGCCGATGCCGCCGACCAGCAGACCCAGACTCGAGATGGCGATCGCGATCAACCCCACCATCGACGTAATGCTGTCGAACTGTTCGATAAACTTGTCTGCTGTTTTGATATCGAAGTTATTCGGATCGCCGAATTTCACCTGGCGGCGACGTCGCAGGATCTCTTCAGCCTGCGTCAGTGCCTCGGCGACTTGTCCCGAGCGACCGCGAATCACCATCAACAAGTATCCCTTTGCCGGCGCGATCTTTTGTGCGGTGCGAAACGGAATGTAAACAGCATTGTCTTCTTCGTTCTCGCCAAAGAACCCGGCCTTTCGCTTTTCGAGCACTCCGACGATCTCGAAGTTGTAGCCGCCCATGCGCACTTGTGTTCCGGCGATCTGATTAGAAGTCGGGAACAGCGCATCCGCAGCGTTCACGCCGATCACCATAACGTTCGCACGCTGCTGATCGTCGGCCTCGGTGATGAAACGCCCTTCTCTCAAGACGATGTTGGTGATGTCGGCGTAGTTTGGAGAAACCCCCTGGGTGTTTCCCCAACGATAGTTGTGACCCTGGTAGGTAATGTTGTCGTCGAATGGTCCACCACCATAACCGACGTTCGGAGCAATGTGGGCCACATCTTCGACCGCTGGAGCCTGGGTCTTTATCGCTTCCGCATCAGCGAGTGTCAGTGGCTTACGTAAACGTTCGGAACGATCTTCGCTGGTTCGCGGTCCAGTCGAGAGGTGAAACGCGTAGATGTTATTCGTTCCATACTCTTCGATCATCGCGACGATGTTTTGCCGCATGCCGGTGAGCAGCGACGCAATACAGATCGCCGTCATCACGCCGATAACAATTCCCAGCACGGTCAGGAAACTTCGGAACTTGTGACTGCGCACGCTCGCGATCGCCATTTTCAGCGTTTCGCGCAAAATACCCTTTGGAAATTGAAGCTTCATTTGTCTTACGTCGCTTGAGTTAGAGCCAGGATCGGATCGAGTCTGGCGGCCTTAAACGCAGGGTAGATGCCCGCGATCATTCCGACTACCGTCGACACGATCAACGCCAGCAGGATGTAACCGATCGTTATCGTCATCGTGATTGACGCGAGTGCCGTGATCAACGTCGTGATGCCCCAGGCCACGAGCAGCCCGATGAGTCCTCCGAGCGCGCAAAGAATTGCGGATTCGATCAGGAACTGGAGCAGAATCTGACGCCGCGTGGCACCCACGGCTTTTCTGAGTCCCACTTCAAACGTTCTTTCAGTAACGCTGACGAGCATGATGTTCATCACGACGATACCGCCGACGACGAGCGTGATCAGCGTGATGGGAACGACGACCATGGCGATGGTGCCCGTAAACTCGTCGATCTGGTTGTTGAGCTCTTCGACGTTGACGAGACCGAAATCGTCCTCTTCGTTGCCGTTCAGCCGGTGCTTGATTCGCATCGCCACGCGAGCTTCTTCAATCGCCTGTTGAAACGATTCGCGTGAACGCGTTTTGCCGTGTATCTGGAGTCCGTTGCGTCCGAAGATCTGCAAGTGAGTGGTAACGGGAATGTAGATGTGGCGGTCGAAAGAGCCGCCGAAAAACGAGCCGCGCTTTTCCTCGACGCCGACAACACGCATCGGCAACCCGTTAACCTTCAGCGTCTTTCCAATGGGGTCGGTGTTTGGGAAAAATTTGTCTTTGATGTCCGTGCCGAGGACGACCACCATCGCCGAGCGTTGCACTTCGTCCTCCGAGATGAAACGTCCTGACTCGATGGTCTTGTCTTCGACATCGACCATGTTTGCACTGTAACCAAACACCTGAGCTCCGGGAAATTCGATGCCGTCCTGCTTTAGGTCAGCGCCTCTACCTACACCGGCGCCGACGTCAGAGCATGAAGGACAGTGATCGCGGACCCACTCGTAATCGTCCCAATTGATGCGCTTGTTGCGGCGGTTCCTGCGTTCAAACTCTTCATCACTCATGTCGCCCGAGAAAGCCATGCGCGCGATCATGAAGTGATTGCTGCCAAGCACTTTCGAGATTCTTTCGACGACGTAGGTGTTGAGGCCGCTGATTGAAGCTCCGACAGTCACCACGGATGAGACGCCGATGATGATTCCGATCAGCGTCAGAAAAGCCCGCAATTTGTGCGCAAAGATCGACTGCAAGGCGATCTTCAGGGCGTCGGAATAAAAAGAGAGAATTGCCTTCATATAAATGGATCGGGGCGGTATACGCGACGAAAACGCCTTAAGTTCGAATGAAAATAGGTCCTATGTCCTATAGGACCTATTGACACCACTAAGACGTTTCAGTTCCCTGTTTTATTAACAGCGTCAGGAAAGTTCTGTGGCGGGCTGTGCGTCTGACTTGACGGCGAACTTGTCAGCCCAGCGTATCCGGCCGGTCACCTGCATCACCACGAAGAGCGTCAGCACGGAGCCGATCGTGATTGCCAACCCGGTGAAACCCTGGAGGAAAAACGCGTACGAGAACATCACCAGGTAAATAAACTGAGCCAAAGCCGCTTCCCTGCTGGCGAAACGAATACCCACTACGAGTCGCAGATAGCTGACCACGAGGAAAACTGACACCGCGGACGAAATCGCAAACGCCGCGTGAATCGAGACGTGGTCGACGAGGTACGCCAGCAGCAGATGGAAAGAGAAGAACGCGGCAGCGAGGAAAAAGTAGTTCATGGGGTGAAGATCGATGCCGCGCATGGTGGTTATGATTAGCATGAGGAAGAAAAAGAAGAAGAGTGATACTGGGGCAAACAAACTTATCCGTCCCGCGAGTGGCCCGGGTTGGAGCTTCTCCGGCATTTCCATCGCGATCTGATATCCAGAGACGAGGCTCTTGTAAGACCAGTCGAGATCCCATCCCGTACTTGTCTCGGTTTTCTGAGAAGGTGAAAGCGTGTTGTCGGGAAAATCGATGTTCTTGAAGTTTGTCGTCATGCGCAGATCAAAATCGCTAACCTGCGCAACCTCACCAGTCCCGAAGCTGTAACGCCACTCGTCGAGTCCCTGAGAACGGTAGCCGATGGCGAGCTGAGCACTTTTTCCAGCCGCAACCTTGAACGCAGTCGTGGCAGCGCTTTTCTCGTTGGCAATCGGCACTGGATTACCATCCACGACGAACGAAAGGTTGTCGTAAATCGCCTGCGACGTTGGAAATTGCAGATTGAAGTTAACCGTCTGTTCCTTATCGCTCGTATTACGGAAACCATAAACACCGGAGAAGACGACTTTGTAAGTGCTGTACCACAACAGCCCTTTTTGACGGTGTTCGAGACCGAGGTCGACTTTGATCCTGCTGCTCTCCAACGGCAGCGGCGTGTCAAATTCTTCGACGTAAGGTTTAACTACCTTCTTCCCGTTTTCGTACGTTTCCAGTTTCTTTTCGAGTTTCGTGTGGAAAGAAGCAGTCGGAGGCGCCTGGTTTTGGCGCGTACCCCACAGGGATGCTACTCGAGGCGAGGAGACAAGACCTGAATCGTACGTACGCGAGAAGATTGTTCCGCCGAGGATGGCCCAGGCAATGGAAGTGCAGATGAAAATGAATGTGATAGCGATGATTCTTTTGGTCATGTCTCTACTCCTTGCGAGCTGTCGGTTGTTGGACCACGCATTCTTGTGGTCCGGTCATTCTCATGTCCGAGCGAGGAGTGGGCAATGTGGTCATCCACAGAAACTCCATGTGCTGAGCTACGGCTTCCAATGTTGCTCTCACGCGTGGTGAAGCACTTTGTTCCATAAAGTCACGAAACAAAAAAAGGGAGAACGCTCAGGTATTTCGCATTTGCTTGATGAGCGATTCCATGTGGCTCAAATAACTCTCGAGCGCGCTGCGGCCGGCGGCGGTCAATTTATATTCTGTTTTCGGCAAGCGGCCTTCGAAATATTTTGAGACGGAGATGTAGCCGGCGTCTTCGAGTTTGCGTGCGTGGACGCTTAGATTACCGTCAGTGGTATTCATCAGGTTCTTTAGATCCGAAAACGTCAACGACTCGTTCGCAGCGAGCGCGCTGATGATCCCCAGGCGCAGACGCTCGTGAATCAAACGATCCAGATTTGGCGCGGCACTCTTTTGCTTCGCGATCGCCGGACGCGTCTCGGGCGCTGCGGAAACCTGTTTACTTTCTCTCTTTGCTGTTGACTGCTTAGCCACCGTACCTCCTCACGATAATTGCACCAAACACCAGGTGCAGCACGCCAAACCCCGCCGCCATGAACCAATCGGCGTAGCTTGAATGACTGAAAAGTGCCAGCGCGCCCAGAGCCATGAAACAGAGGCCCATCACCGGCACCGCTCTGACGGAAAACATACCGCCCGTGATCACGCCCGTGCCGTAGAGCAGAAGCCACATACCGGGAATCTCCTTAATCTCGCCGGCACGAACCAGGACGATGGTCAGCAAACCTCCGGCGATTACCGGCGGCGCCAGGCTGAATACTGCTTTGCGTCCGGAGCCGGAGAATAGCGGCGTTTGCAGAGCGCGGGCTTTGCGGTCCATGGACCAACCGGCAATCAGGAGTGAGATCAGACCTTCGGCGAGCCAGACGGCTAGCCATAAATTGAAAGTTGGTTGGCGCGCGGCAATGACACTTGCGAGCAGGGCGGTGACGCCGATCGTAATCTCGCCGCGACCGGAAATGCCGGTGAAGGGCGTGGCGCGCTCCATGGTTTCGCGGATATAGCGAAGGTTGTCCATGGCGCGGTCGTGCAGCGCGGGTGGCTGGTCCTGGGTTTGAGAAACGAGGCGCATACGTTCCATCAGCGAGGATGGTAAGCCGCGGATCCTCGCGGTGTCAAGTACTTTGTGAAACAAAGACTGTTGGGCTTTCGTTTTCTCTGCGGCCCTCTGCGTATCTCTGCGGCCTCTGCGTTGAATTGCCTTTAAGCGCAGAGAACGCAGAGATACGCAGAGGACCGCAGAGAAAACGTCAATCTGGATCGGGATACCTGGCGGCGTCCGCGGGGCGGCGACTGAGAGCCGCGCCGACCGTTACATTCAACGCTTCGGCGACGATCTCGGCCTGCTCTTTTTGATGGATGCTGTACGAGCCTGTCGCGGGACTCGCGGAGGCAGTCCGCCCGACGTATCGCGGATTCTCGAGCCGGTTCTGAACAAACGTCCAACCGCCCATGTTCTGCGGTTCTTCCTGCGCCCAAACCAACTCATCCGCGTTCGAATATTTCGCAAGCGTCTCGCGAATTCTCGTCGACGGGAACGGATAAAACTGCTCCAACCTCACGACGGCAACGCTTCGATCGTCCGTCTTCTTTCGCGCGTCCATCAGGTCGTAATACACCTTCCCACTACACAGCACGACTCTTTTCACTGCGCCCGCATCGGTAATCTCGGCGTCGTCAATCACCGGCCGGAATCCGCCCGCGGCCAGCTCATCAATACTCGACGATGCAGCAGGCAGGCGAAGCAGACTCTTCGGCGTCATGATTACCAACGGCCGCTCCATTCCCCGTTGCACTTGTCTCCGCAGCAGGTGAAAGTACTGCGCCGGTGTCGTCGGATAACAGACCTGCAAATTGTTTTCAGCGCACAGTTGGAGATATCGCTCGAGTCGTGCACTCGAGTGTTCCGGGCCCTGTCCTTCGTAACCATGCGGCAGCAGCATCACCAATCGCGAAGTCTGTTTCCACTTGTCTTCCGAAGCCGCGATGTACTGGTCGATGATCGTCTGCGCGCCGTTTCCAAAATCACCAAACTGCGCTTCCCACAAAACGAGCGCATCCCGCGCGATGACCGAGTAGCCGTACTCGAATCCCAACACACCTTCTTCCGACAACGAACTATCAAACACTTCGAAGCGAGCGAACGGGTTTGACTCGGAGCGCAAGTCGGAAAGCGGCGTCCATGCCTTTCCTGTTTGCGTGTCGTAGAGAACAGCGTGACGTTGGCTGAATGTTCCGCGTCCTGAATCCTGTCCACTCAAACGCACGCGAGTGCTGTCGAGCACGAGCGAGCCGAACGCGACTGCTTCCGCAAACGCCCAATCCAACGGCGCGCTTCCATCGCCCATCTTCGCGCGTCGTGCGAGTTGGCCCACCATCTTCGGATTCACGTGGAATCCTTCAGGCACCACGGCAATCTTGTGACCGATGCTTTTGATCGTTTCCGCTGCCACGCCTGTTGGAATGACTGCGGAGCCGTCGATCTCCTCGACGCGTGAATGCGATTGCGCCGGTTCTTCCTTCACTTTTCGCTTCGCGTTTTCCAGCGCCGCTTCGTAGCGGCGCACGCGTTCGTCAATCAGGCCCTTTACTTCTTCCTCCGTGACCACGCCTTCCTTGATCAAACGCTTCGCGTAAACAGTTCGCACACCCGGATGTGCTTTGACGCGCGCGTACATCAGCGGCTGCGTGTAGCTCGGCTCGTCAGTCTCGTTGTGACCAAGGCGGCGGAAACCGATCAGATCGAGCACGACGTCTTTGTTGAACTCCTGACGGTACGCGAGCGCGATTTGCAGCACGCGATACGCAGCTTCCGGATCGTCGCCGTTGATGTGGAAGATCGGCAACTGCGTCATGCGTGCGACGTCGGTCGAATAGATCGTCGATCGTCCTGCTTCCGGAGAGGTCGTGAACCCGATTTGGTTGTTGATGATGATGTGGATCGTGCCGCCCGTGCGATAGCCTTTCAACGCCGCGAGATTCAGCGTCTCCATTACGACGCCCTGGCCGGCAAACGCCGCATCGCCGTGGAGCAACACGGGCAATACTTGATCGATAACCTCTTCGCGCGTGCTCCCGCGCTCGCACAGCGTCTTGTCCTGCTTCGCTCGAACCATACCTTCGACAACGGGATCGACAGCTTCGAGGTGGCTTGGATTCGGCGACAACGACAGGCGCACCTTGCGGCCGTCGTCCATTACGCGTTCGCCGGTTGCTCCCTGGTGATATTTCACGTCGCCCTCGTCAGCCGGAAATTCCGGATGAACCGAACCTTCGAACGCCGCGAAGATCCTCTCACACAAGTTTCCGATCACGTTCGCCAGCACATTCAAACGCCCGCGATGGGCCATGCCGAAAACGATCTCTTCAACTCCGCGAGCCGCGGCGCCGTCGATCAATCGATCCAGCAAGGCGATAACAGTTTCGCAACCCTCGAGTGAGAATCGTTTCTGACCGAGATACTTCGTGTGTAGAAAACGCTCGAACTGTTCCGCGGAAATCAGTTTCCAAAGCAGGCGCTTCTTCACGTCGACCGCGAGCGGTTGCGGTTCGACAAACTGCTGCCGGATCTGTTCGCGAATCCATTGCTTCTCTTCTTTGCTTTGAATGTGCCGGTATTCGATGCCGACTTTTCCGCAATAAGCGCGTTGCAGAATGTCGAGGATCTCTCGCAAGGTAGCGCTTTGACGATTGGCGAGGCCGTCCGTTATGAATTCGCGATCGAGATCCCAGATGGTCAGGCCGTAGGTCTCGATGTCGAGCTCCGGATGATAGAGAAGCGGCAGCGCGTGAAGCGGATCGGTGTCGGCAATCAAGTGACCACGAACTCTGTATGCGTTGATCAGCTCGATGACGCGAGCTTCTTTAAGCGTCTGTTCGCGAACCTGATCTCCCGGAAGGAAGAACGGGTTGCGATCCAGGTTCCACTTCAGCGGTGCGTGCGGAATACCGAGATTCAAAAAGATGTTCTTATAAAAGTCGTGCTTACCGATAATGAACTCATGTACGCGCGCGAGAAATGCGCCCGATTCTGCGCCCTGGATGATCCGGTGATCGTATGTGCTGCTGATCGAAATGGCTTTGCTGATGCCGAGTTGCGAGAGCGCTTCGGGCGCCATTGCCTGATACTCGGCTGGGTATTCGATTGCCCCCGTCGCGACGATTACTGACTGACCTTCCATCAGTCGCGGGATCGATGCGACGGTGCCGATGGTGCCGGGATTGGTTAAGGAGATCGTTGTTCCCTGAAAATCCGACACCTGCAACTTTCCCTCGCGCGCCCTTGTCACGACGTCGTCGTACGCATTGAGGAAGTCAGCAAAGCTGAGCGTGTTTGCGTTCTTGATCTTTGGGACCAGCAGCGTGCGCGTGCCGTCTTTCTTTGTTAGATCGATTGCGACGCCGAAGTTAACGCTCGTGCGTTTCGCTCTCGCGGGTCCATTGTTGGTTTCGATGTAGCCGTCGTTAAGCTGCGGAAACGTGTCCAGCGCACGCAGGATGGCCCATGCGATCAGATGTGTGTAAGAAGCTTTTCCGCGATCGTTTTCGGCGAGATGCTGGTTGATGATTCTGCGGTTTTCGTCCAACAGCTTGACCGGAATTCTTCGTTGAGAAGTCGCTGTTGGGACGGAGAGACTTCGCTCCATGTTTTCGACGATCTTGAGCGCGGGCCCGCGTAGGGGCGTCGCTTCGATGTCTGTTACGGGTGCGGGAGCAGGTGCTGGCGCCAGTGCGGGTGCTGGTGCCGGTGCCGGTGCAGAAGCAGCTTTTGGCTGGGGCGCGGGCGCTACTTTCGCGCCGTTACTATCGCCGATAAGTTCAGTGAAATAAGAGCGCCAGGAGTCGTCGACCAAATCGGGGTTATTGCGGAAACGCTCCAGTAGCCCCTCGACATACGTGGCATTAGCGCCGAATTCTTCGGCGATTACTTGGGATAGATCGACTTTATTCAATTTTCCTACCTCGGTGAGTCAAGACTATACATTCTCTCGCAAAGGCGCAAAGGCGCAAAGGAAGACTTCTTCTTTGCGCCTTTGCGTCTTTGCGAGAGACTATCTCTCAATCAGAAACAGGAACTCTCGGTTTCTTTCGTCATCGTCGCGCACCCACTCGTGCGTCCAGCGCATGCCGCCCATGACGTTACGCCGGTAATCGACCGCGATAACGTCAATCACTCTTCCGGTCTTGCGAACGACTTCGTTTAGTTCCTCTGCGGTCGCTCTGCCGCCCGAGCTGTACGACAGGATAATGTGCCTCGTTTTGGTTTGACGGAGCAGTCGTTCGATGGCTTCGACGGCGATGAAACTGCCGTCGTCGTTCTTTCTGAATTCCTCAAACACGGACGCGCTTACCGCGTCGCTCGTATCCGTGCGCCGCTTCGCCTTTCCGAATAGCGTCGGGGCATCGAAGAGACAGATCGAGGTCCAGAGATGATAGTAGGCTGCATAGCGCACGCGCGAAGGAGGCATCTTGTCGTTGTTGGAGCCGTACGGAGGATCGTAATAGGCCAGATCGGCATCGATCGTTGAGATAACGTCAAACACATCGGTCTGGCGAATCTCGTGATTCTGCGTTTTGGGAATGAGGTTCGGAATCCTTAGTTTCATCTGATTATGGGAACGAGGCGACCACTCGCTCAGGTACGAAGCGAAGTGACCGATCGTGCTATCGACTTCATCCATCGCCAGAATCAGACTCGTCAGCGCTACAGCTTTTTCATCGGCACTCAGCGACAGACGTTCGATCTCTTCACGAATCGCATCGAGCTTGAGTGTGTTGTGTCGCTGCCACGGTTTCTTGAGGCCGTTTGATCCGTTTACGTCTCCGCCGTAATGCTCCGTGAACCAGCCGTGACGGCCGGGTAGCGCGTTGAGATGGTCTATTAATTCCGTGTAGTGGTCGCGCGGGAATGGACTCGAAAGGTAGCAGTCACCAAACACCTTGGACCACACCGCAATGTCGTTTGCAATGACGCGATAGCCGGAGCGAGCAAATGCCTGCGATACGCGCGTCGTTCCTGAAAAACCATCGAAAACCGTTCGCGGTTTTACTCTTTGAGCAAGCTGAAGAATGTGAGGCAGGAGCTTCAGCTTTGAGCCCGCATACTTAATGCCTTCCGTTTCTGGAGCATTGAGAGTCGGGGACGTCATCGCAGTTCAAATCTCGAAATTATTTTCCGCTGATGGTATCGTAGCGCGAAATCCTGCGCGCGTGCGCGCTAATCCTGTAAATCTTGTCAACAACTACTATGAAGCAAAAGACGGCAAAGACTAATGTTGGACGGCGAAACTTTGTAAAACTTCTTCCGGCGGTCGGTGCAGCAGGTGTCGTGGCCGCGAAAATGCCGCTCGAAGCTCTGGCCCAAACGCCGTCTCCCACGCCGCTCCCGTCGCCGAGCCCGTCTCCAACACCGGCGCTGCGCATCACGAAAGAGATGATGCACCAGGCCGAGAAGCTCATGGGCATCGAACTCACCGACGCGCAGGAAGCGATGGCCCTCGGCGGCGTCAATCGAAACCTGGATTCGTACGAGGCCAACCGCAAGATCGACATTCCGCTCGATACCGAACCGGCCATTGCATTTCATCCGGCGCGGGCGCGAAAGGAACTCTACACCGCGAAGACCAAGTTTCGCTTCGGAAAAGTTGAGTTGCCGCAGTTCAAGACTGTCGAAGATCTCGCATTTGCGACCGTTCCTCAACTCGCCGAGTTGATTCGTACGCGCAGGATTTCGTCGACTGAGCTGACGAAAATGTACCTCGAGCGCGTGAAGAAGTATGGTCCAAAGCTGCTTTGCGTCGTCACGCTTACCGAGGAGCTCGCGCTCAAGCAGGCGGCCGCCGCCGATGCGGAGTTAAAACGCGGAAAATATCGTGGTCCACTTCATGGAATCCCCTGGGGCGCGAAAGATCTGTTTGCCACGAAGGGAATCAAGACGACCTGGGGCGCTGAGCCGTATCGCGATCAAGTGATCGACTACGACTCGACCGTCGTCGAAAGATTGAACGACGCCGGCGCTGTGCTGGTCGCCAAACTGTCGATGGGGGCGCTCGCACAGGGTGCCAGATGGTTCGCCGGAGTGACAAGAAATCCGTGGCAAATCGACGAAGCACAAACCGGGTCGAGTGGTTCATCGGCGGGTCCCGCGTCGGCTACCGCGGCTGGTCTGGTCGGGTTTTCGATCGGTACGGAGACGCTGGGCTCGATTGTCTCGCCGTCGTCGAGGTGTGGCGTCACTGGATTGCGTCCGACGTACGGGCGAGTCAGCCGTTATGGAGCGATGGGATTGAGTTGGACCATGGACAAGATCGGACCGATCTGCCGGGGCGTTGAGGACTGTGCGGCCGCGCTTCACGCGATCTATGGACCAGACGGCAAAGACATAACCGTCGGCGATGCACCGTTCAACTGGAATCCCGATACGAACATCAGCACGCTCCGGATTGGGTATTTGAAGACCGAGTTTGATGGTCCAACGACACCGCCAACCAACGAGCAACAGCGGACCCAGGCCGAACAGCGACGAGCCATTTATAAGACAGCGCTGGAAGTCCTGGAGAAAGCCGGCGCAAAATTGACGCCGATCGAACTTCCGAAATTCTCTGCGGCGACGTTGCGGTTCATCTTGACAGCCGAAGCTGCGACCGCGTTTGACGACATCACGCGTGATGGGCGCGTCAACCAGTTGTCAGGACAATCGCCCGGCGACTGGCCAAACACGTTCCGCACGTCGCGCTTTATCCCCGCGGTCGAGTACCTGCGGGCGCAACGTGCACGCACGCTGTTGATGCGCGAAATGGAGCAGTTGATGTCGCAGTGGGACGTGTTTGTGAGTCCGGCGCCTGGGAGCGCGAGCTTGTTAGTAACAAACCTGACGGGCCATCCCGCCGCGGTGCTGCCGTGTGGCTTTGTGAACAACCTGCCCGTGGCGATCATGTTTACGGGCGGTGTTTACGACGAAGTGTCGCCGCTGCGAGTGGCGCTCGCGTATGAGCGGGCGACGACCTGGCACACGATGCATCCGAAGATGGAGACCACGGATTAACACGGATGGATACGGATTTTGATCTCAAAGGTGGAGCCGCGCCCAGGCTGACTGGTTACGCTGACGGATCCGCCGGCTTCTTCGATTGCTGTTTTTACGGCGTCGAGTCCGACACCACGACCGGAGATGTCTGAGATGTTGGCGGCGGTTGAGAAACCGGGCATGAAGATCTTCGGGATCAACGCCGGATCGATCCCGCGCCCATCATCGGTGACGGTGATTCTGGTTTCACCGTCGAGAGTCGCCGCCTCGATGACGATCTTTCCACTCGATTCGATCCCGTGATCGACTGCGTTGCGCACCAGGTGGACAAGGGGATCGACGAATCTTTTATCCAGCAGCAGATCTTCACCGCGTATTTCGAACTCTACTTCTTTGCCGGTCACAACCGCCGCGGCTCGTCCGGCGCGCAGCGCTTGTTGCAACACTCCTTCTTCGGATGTCGCGGGCAAGTGGATGAGTTCTGCCGACAACTTCTCGAACGCTTGCTTGACGGCGTGTAGATCGTTCGTTGCGTTTGCAGGACTCGTTAACGCGGCTGAGATCTCCTGGATTGTGACATTCGAAATGGCTGGTGCTTCACTCTTTGTCGCGTAAAGGATTCTGAAATTGACTTTTCCCGGGGTCGCCGCCGGCAGCCGAGAAATCACCTCACCAGTTTCATTCAACGTCTGTTCCAGGTTTTGAAACTCCCGATCGAAGTCTGCGACGTCAAAACTTACCTCAATGAGGAAGAGTTTGGCGCCTTCTGCAATCGAGTGCGTCAGGGTCGACCTTTGATCCGGCCGCAGTGACGTCCAAACGTCACGCGGAATCGCGTCGCTTACGAGCGTGTCTGCCGCGCGCGTCCTGATCGAGTGCAGCACGTTCTCGAACTCGTGTGCGGCAGCGGCAAGATCGTTTAAGCCGTTGGCGGCGGCATTCGCCTTCAGATTGTGAACGTGCCGGAACAGTGCGTCGACCGCTTTGCGCGTGGCAGGTCCGTCACCAGCGACTGCTTGCAGTTGCTCGACGGCGGCGAATATCGGGTCTGTGTTCACTATTCCTCGGTCTCGGGCTGAACATTTTTTTGAGGTTGCTGTTCGTCCAGATCGCGTTTTATTGCGTCGAGGATCCCGTTGATAAACTGTGTGGCTTCGTAAGTTGAAAAGCGGCGCGCGATTTCGAGGGCTTCGTTGATAGCGACTGTGCGTGGTGTTGGTTCGTAGAGAAACTCGTAGACGGCGAGGCGCAGGATGTTGCGGTCGACGACGGCCATGCGTGAGATTCGCCAGTGTTCGGCGCGCGAGCGAATGCGTTCGTCGAGTAGTTCGAGGTTGGCAAGCGTTCGGGCAGCCAGACGTGTAGCGAAGTCCCGGGCTGTGTCGTCGAGATCAGATTCTCCAAGCTCAGCCCAGTAGCTTCGGACGACATCGTCCGCAGGCATTTCGGCAACATCAGCCGCAAAGAGCATTTGCAAGGCACATTCACGCGCCTTACGTCGCGAACCCATAAAAATTACCAACAACTGTTAGCCACTTGTACCCTTTGTGTGGCTACTCGAATGCTTCCTTGTAAAGATTTACCAACTCGACCGCCGTCATGGAGGCTTCAAAACCCTTGTTACCCAGCTTCACGCCTGCTCGATCGATCGCCTGGTCGACAGTGTCGGCAGTTATGATACCGAATACGACAGGCACTCCCGATGTCAAACCCGCCTGAGAAATACCTCGCGTCACTTCATTCGCGATGTAATCGAAATGCGGCGTTTGTCCGCGAATGATCGTGCCGAGACAAATGATTGCATCAAACCGCCGCGACTGTGCAAGTCGCAACGCCAGCAGCGGAATCTCGAACGCGCCGGGCACCCGGTACAAACTCACGTTTGCGTCTTTCGCGCCCAATCGCTTAAGACCGTCGAGAGCGCCTTCAACCAGCCGCGCCGATATTAATTCATTCCAACGGCTGGCCACGATTGCGAAGCGAAAAGCTTCGGCGTTAAGACGCCCTTCATGCACGGTCGGCTGCAATCGACTCGACTCCGCAAGCTGAATAGTCAATACGTTTTGCAGTATAGGAGATGCTTCGAGACGCATCAAGTTGATGAATTCTGCCGGCGATTCACTTCACATTTATGAAGGCGTTCGTCAAAGTTGCGAAGGTCGAGTTGTATTCTTCGGAGACTCTCATTGATAACGATCTGATCACGATCGACGTCCCGTATTGTACTGTTGAGTCTACTCAAACCTTCTTCTACTCGGTTTTGGCCTGACCGCAACTCTCCGATGTCCGCAACTACTTTGTGCCAGATTGGCCGCGTATCGTGCAGTCTCTGATCCACTTTCTGTTCAAGGCCCTCAAGTCGCGAATCGATACCATATACTCGAGTTGCGAGGCCCTCGAAACGCCCTTCCAAATTGTGAATGGTCGTGAGGATTTCGTTCAGCTTTTCACTGTCGCTCTTTGGTAGTTTCTTTGTGAGGTCTTCACTCATGTTTGTTGTTCTCCCTTCTGGGAGTGATCCTAACACCGAGGAGCAACCAAAGCGACAACAATCTTTTGCCCGATCTGACTATTATTTGTCGAATCTGGCTAAACGCCGAAGGCGTTCGCTAATTTCAGCCCATGGTTGGAGCGCAAGCGACAACCATGGGGACAATTAACAGAAAGAATTTCTAACCCTGAAAGGGTTTGTCTTGGTCAACGACCTTCGGAGGTTTTAACCCTTTCAGGGTTGGGGCGACTTTGTGGGATTAGTTCCCAGGGTTGTCGCTTGCGCTCCAACCCTGGGCTGGAATTAGCGAACGCCTTCGGCGTTAAGATTGGCTGGAATTAGCGAACGCCTTCGGCGTTAAATGAGATTCATCGGAGTTGGGTTCTTTGGGTCCTTGGTGTAGTCGTAGAAACCACGTCCGGACTTGCGTCCGTACAGACCCGCCAACACCATGCGTTTCAAGAGTGGCGGAGGGGCGAAGCGCTTCTCGCGAAATTCGTTGAACATGATTTCCGCAATGTAATAAGTCGTGTCGAGGCCGACGAAATCGCCCAGCGTGAATGGACCCATCGGATAACCACAACCGAGTTTCATCGCGTTATCAATATCCACGATCGATCCGACACCTTCCTCCAACGCCCGAATCGAATCCAGCATGTACGGTACCAACAGCCGGTTCACGATGAAACCCGTCTTGTCGCCCGCTCGCACCGGAACCTTCCCCAGCTTTTTCCCAAACTCCACTGCCTGCTCGTAAACGTCCGTATCAGTCAGAATCGTCTTCACCACCTCAACCAACTTCATCAACGGCACCGGATTGAAGAAGTGCATGCCGATGAAACGATGCTGGCGCTCCGGCGACGTCGCAGTCATCATCTCTGTAATCGATAACGACGACGTGTTCGATGCAAAGATCGTTTCAGGTTTGCAAATCTCGTCCAATTGCTTGTAGGTGGCGCGCTTCTCGTCAAGGTTCTCGATAATTGCTTCAATAATGACGTCGCAATCCGCAAGGTCGGCGAATGAAGTAGTGCCCGACAGACGGCCGCGAATCTCGCGTTGCTGATCCGACGTAATCGTTCCCTTTTCCGCAAACCTCGCTAACGACTTATCAATGCCTGCAAATCCTTTCGCTATCAGATCATCTGAAACTTCCTTAACAACAGTCTCGAATCCAGCGCTCGCAGCGACCTGCGCAATACCCGACCCCATCAGTCCGCATCCCAAAACCCCTACTTTCCTGATATCCATTTTCTCTCCTTAAATTTTTGCCGCGCTCTTTAACCATGCATTGTATTCCTTGCGCCATGCGTCGTACGCAGCAACCTGCTGGTCCAACTGTGTGTTTCCCGCAGTCTGCGCTTCTTCCAGTTTCGAAAGAATTATCACGAGCCGCTGTCGCAACTCAGCCGCGCGCGGATCCGGCGCCGGCGTCTGCATCGCTTTTTCAGTCACGATCGCGATGTTGCTCAAATCATTGTTATGAATCACCGCCGAAACCTTTTCCTGAAGCTGGTTCATGGCGTTTACATAGTTCATAAAAACGAGTTTGTTTGCACTAACCGCAACGTGAGCGACGGGTGCAATCGGGCGATTGAAGTTTCTCGCCACCTTGTAAAACGCGAGAACAACGCTGGACAGCGCAAGCAATTGCAGAGCTCGCCAGATGTGTGTGATCGTCGGACGAGCACCAGGGCGCCGGTAGTCAACCGCCAGTGCGAGCACAGCGCCTGACAACAGTCCGCCGAGGTGCGCCGCGTTATCGATAAACCCGCGCCCGATAAAACCGATAAACAGATTGATAAGGATGATGGGCAGCAAGCCGGTGCCGAACGCGCGCTTAAACCCTTCCGGCAGTTCGCGACGAAACTTGATCCCGAAGACGAAAAGTACGCCCACCAATCCAAACAATGCTCCCGATGCGCCAGCGGACGGCAGGTCTTCGCTCTTGAAAATAAAGCGCGCGAACGAATTGGTGGCGAGCTGTGGACGCACCGTCAGATAGCTCGCAACCAGGCCAAAGATCCCAGTCACAATCCAGAACACGACGAACTTTGCCGAACCGTAGAGTTTCTCTACGAATGGTCCAACCATCATGAGGCTGTACATGTTTACCAGCAGATGGATGAGATTGACGTGAATAAACATCGGCGCAATAAAACGCCACCACTGGTAATTCGGCGCATTGATGAGCTCATTGAGTTTCGAGCCGTAAGTTATAAGCACCCATTCGGGAAACTGGGTCCATAACACGGTCGACGTCATCCCGCTCGAATCCCACATCAGGAGGAAAACGAGCAGGTTTGCGACGAGAAAGCCGATGGTGAATTTGTAAGGACGATTTAAAACAGCCCGCGCGAATCTGACGGTTTCACGATCGGGTTGAGGCTGGGTTGTGGTGGAGGCAGGCTGGCCGGAAGTTGGCGCGCCACAGACGCCGCACTGAGCCGCGCCCGCGGCAACGATTGCACCACAACTACGGCACATCGTCGGCCGGCCGGGATTAGTTTGGTTTGACTCGCGTTCTGACAAGCGGTCAGCCCATCTTTTCTAACAGACTGACCAGGTCGTCCGCATGTTCCTCTTCAACTGCGAGAATACCTTCAAGCATCCGTCTCGACGTTGGATCGTTGTTGCCGAAGTAATTGATCATCTCGCGATAACTATCGATCGCAATGCGCTCGGCGACCAGGTCCTCTTTTATCATCTCGTTGAGCGAATTACCTTCAACGTATTCCGCGTGGCTGCGCGTCAGCAGGCCTTCGGGATTGAAGTTCGGTTCGCCCTGTAGCTGAACAATGCGTTGTGCAATTTGATCAGCGTGTCCTTGTTCGTCGTTGGCATGCTGAAGAAACTCAGAGGCGGCGCCTTCGGCATTAATGCCAGCGGCCATGAAATAATGACGTTTGTATCTCAACACGCAAACAATCTCTGTCGCCAGTGCCTCATTCAACAGCTTTACTACAGTTTCGCGGTCGGCACTGTAGCCTTGAGTCACAGCTCCATTCTCGATGTGCTGCCGGGCACGTTCGCGCAAAGTTTTGATGTCAGTGAGAAATGGTTGATTAGCCACAGCCCTCACTCCTTAATTCTGAATTTAGGGGAGCAACGATATTAAGACAGGATCACAAGATTCACAAGAAAGCTAATCTTGATAATCTTGAAAAATCCTGAAATCCTGTCCAATGTCTTACTCGGCAGTAAGCTTTCCCTGGATCTTCACTTCCGTGGGTGCACTTGCGTCGCTGGTTACTTCAACCGGCACTTGCCACACAAGCGTTTTGATCCGACACGTTCCGGTGTTGTCTTCACGGCAATAAAACAGCGTTACCTGGGCGCGGATAGTTGCTGGTCCAGCAGCGGGCGCGCTCACGGGAATGCGCAGCGGAAGCTTCAGATCCTTTGCCGTGCGTGAAGCCTGACTTGCATCCACGGACAAACTCTTGCCGTCCACTGAGACTTTGTAACGCTGCGGCGCGAGCGGATTCAGATGATAACCACTGGGCAACTCCACATCGATTTGCAGCACACCATCCGCCCCGGCACGAAGCTTCTGAGAAGCCGCTTTGACCTCTTCAGCATTTGGACCAGTCGCACTCTCGAGAGCCTCGATATTCTTCGCCGGCGGTGTTAAGCCTTTGATCAAAAGAGTGCTCGTGGTTTTTGTTTTCAGATCCGCGACGCGGATCGCGTGATTGTTTGTGTCGGCGATGTAGAGCTTGTCGTTCGCGATTGCCAACCCGCCCGGTTCGTAAAACGACGGCGAAGTGCCGTCCGCCTGTCCGGGCTTGCCGGTTCCGAGCAGAGTCGTGACGCTCTTTCGCTTCGGATCGAGTTGTTTGATCTTGTGGTTATACGTGTCTGCGATCAGCAGCTTGTCGCCAAAAGAGATCAGCCCGAGCGGATGTTGCAGGCGCACGTCATCACCCGAGCCATCAACGTCGCCAAACTCGAACAGATCCCCCCCGACAAGCGTCGTTACATCACCACCGGCAATGTCGATACGGCGAATAATGTTCGACTCACTGTCGGCAACGTAAAGCGCTGTTCCATCCGTGGCGATTCCCGAAGGTTGCGCGAAGCCGGATTTCAGCAGTGGACCATCCAGACGCGCTTCACGGCCAGAACCTGCAAACGTCGAGACTTCATTCTTGTCGAGATCCATCTGCCAGATCTGGTGTGGACCAGCCATCGCAATGTAGAGCGTCCGGCCAACCAACTGGAGATCCCACGGTGAGCTCAACGCAATTGAACGAGCCGAACCCGTCTGGAAATACTCGCGTGACTGCTGGCCCGTGCCGGCAATCGTTTCCACCGTGCGCGTTTTCAGATCGACACGCCGGATCAGATGGTTCTCAGTGTCGGCGACGTAAAGATTGTCGCCCGCGAGTGCGAGACCCTGCGGACGATGAAATGTCGCTTTGTCGAACGCGCCGTCGGCAGCACCGGTGTCGCCGGTTCCCACGGTCTCAACGAGCGTGCCGTCGAGTTTAGTAATAACGATTCGGTTGTGGTTTGAATCGGCGATGAACAATCGATCGCGACTGGCGTCCGCAAGGATCTTGCCGGGAAAAGCGAGCGGCAGATCGCCGACTTTCGCACGTTCGAGGACGAGCTTGAGCGGCTCCTCGTTTAGTTCACCCTTTTTCCGAAACTCCTCGATAGTTTTCGCGACGGCCTGATCGATCACCTCGTAATTGCCCTCTCCCGAAACGCCTCCGATCACGTAGCCTGCGGGATCGATCAGCACCTGCGTAGGCCACGCGCGCACGCCGTAGCTTTGCCACACCGCGTACTCGGAATCGTTGTAAACCGGGTGCTCGATTTCGTAGCGGAGAATGATGCGCCTGATGTTCTCCGTCTCTTTCTCGTTTTGAAACTTTGCGGAGTGAACGCCGATGACCACCAGTTGGTTGGCATACTTCGTTTCGAGCTTCTTCAGATCGGGAATGATGTGGATGCAGTTGATGCAGCCATAGGTCCAGAAATCGAGCAGAACGACTTTGCCTTTGAGCGCTGCGAGCGAGAGCGGTTTATCGGTGTTCAGCCAACCGCGGCCACCTGTAATTTCCGGGGCGCGTACGCGTGGTTTTTCTTGTGCAGACATAAAAATACCTTGGGTTAAAGCGAGGGCAACTATTATTGAAGCTACAAATTTCACTACACGGATTCCTTTTGATCGAGCAACTGGTCCACGCGGTCGATCGCGCGTCGTAAGTGTGGAATGGTGATCGAACCGCCAACCACGAGCGCCACGTTAAAGGCGTCGAGAAACTCCTCGCGCGTGATGCCAATCTCTGCGCATTGCTTGATGTGATAAGTGATGCAGTCGTCGCAGCGCAGTACGGCCGAGGCGACCAGGCCCAGCAGTTCCTTTGTTCGTTTGTCGAGCGCGCCGTCTTCGTAAGCCTGCGTATCGAGAGCAAAGAAACGTTTGATGCCGAGATGATTACTGCCCAGCAGCTTTTCATTCATCGCCGCTCGATAACGATCAAACTCATCCATTGCGCACCCCCTTTCAGTTGACGGATTGAGCCTCATTGTACATTCCGTGTTCATCCGTGCAAATCAGCGGCTAATAAATTAACCTTAATCTTCGTGAACAAACAGGCATTCACAACTCTCGAATACCAGCACCTGCTCGCGCTGATAAAACGAAACGCGCAAACCGAGCCCGGGCAGCGGCGTGTCGAAGGTCTATCGCCGATCGACGACGTGTCTGAATTGCGTCACCAACTCGCGGCGCTTTCAGAGTGCGTGACGCTGAGGAATCGTGGAGTCAAGTGGTGGTTTAGCGGATTAACAGATCCGGCCGAAACAATCGCGCGGTTGCGTGTTGAAGGTGCGAGTCTCGATCCTTTGGCAATTCTGCAAACAGCGCGACTGTGCGAACAGGCGCTGTCAGCGCGGGCGGCGATTCTTGCGGAGCGCGAGAATGCAGCCGTGTTATGGCAGTTGGTGGAGAACTTGCCACGCGATCTCAATAGCCTCGTGGCGCGAGTCACAAACAAGATCCTGCCGAGCGGAGAACTCGACGATCGCGCCAGTCCGGAACTCGCAAGCATCCGTCACGAAATTAACGTGTTGCGTTCTCGGATCACGCGTTCGCTCGAAGGCCTGATGCGCCGCTCGGCCGAGGCGATTCAGGATGAGCTCGTCACGATCCGCAACGATCGTTTTGTGATTCCGGTGAAGGCGGACCATCGAGGCAGGGTGCAGGGTGTTGCGCATGGCTATTCATCCTCGGGCGCGACAGCATTCGTCGAACCACTGGAAACGATCGACGCGAATAATGAATTACAAGGATTACACGAGAGCGAGGCGCGCGAGATCGCGCGGATTCTGTTTGGCCTCTCAGAAGAGTTGCGAGCGCAGCTACCGGCTATCGAGTTCGCAGCGCAGGCCGTTGCTGAACTGGATTTCATCAACGCGCGGGCCATCTTTCATCAGAACTTCAACTGCGTGATTCCCGAAATAAAAACCGGCCAAACGACATTAAATTCGAGTGGTGAATTGGAGTTGCTCGAGGCTCGTCATCCCTTGCTCGAAGAGAACCTGCGAGCGAGTGGAGGCTCGGTCGTACCCGTCTCGTTTGCCCTGGACGAAAACAAAAATGCGATGGTGATCTCGGGCGCGAATGCCGGCGGGAAGACGGTGGTGTTGAAGACTGCTGGTCTGCTAGCGTTGATGGCGCTGTCGGGCATTTCCGTGCCCGCGAAGTCTGCGCGCTTTCCGTTTTATGCGTTGGTACTTGCAGACATCGGCGATCACCAGTCGCTGGCTGCAAATTTGTCGACGTTTACGTCGCACGTTGCAAACATCGCTCGAATGATCGAGATCTGCGAAGCTCCGGCATTGGTGCTGCTGGATGAAGTCGGAACGGGGACGGATCCCGAGGAGGGTTCGGCGCTCGGGGTCGCAGTCGTCGATCATTTCCGAAGAGCATGCGGCGCGCACGTTATCGCCACCACGCATTACAGTGGTCTAAAAATGTATGCGGGCAACGAACCGGACGTCGTCAACGCGAGTGTCGAGTTTGACGAAAAGACTTTGCGACCGACCTACCGTTTGGTTGTTGGTGTAGCTGGCGCTTCATCAGGACTCGAGATCGCGCGCAGGTTCGGCGTGCCGAAGGGAATCGTTGAAGATGCGATGAGGTCAGTTAAAGACTCGTCGTTGCAGGCGTCGGAGTATTTGCGTCGCATCAAGCGCGAGGCCGAGAACGCGGAGGAGTTACGACACGCGCTGGAGGAAGAGCGCAGTGCCGTAGCGGAAAGATTTGCATCACTCGACAAAGAGGCGGCCAAACGCGAGCAGGAACGGCAATCGACCTTCGAGCAGACGGTGCAGCGCACCATTGCAGAGGTTGAAAAGCACGCACGTGAGTTGGTTGCGAAAATAGAAGACCGGGCGGAGCGCGTGAGGGTTGAACGAGACGTTCAACGGCGAGTCGGTGAGATGAAGCGCAGCGCGACGCGGGAAGTTCGCGTCGTAAAAGAAAAACAAACGATCGAACCAGAGCGCGTCGAAGTTGAGACGGAAGAAGGCCCACAGTACGTGACGGCTGCTCCGCGTGAGATTGTTGTAGGCGACAAGGTGAAGCTTCGTTCATTTGGCTCAGTTGGGATCGTGGATCAGATCAAAGACGGCCTCGCAGAGGTGCGTGTGAAGTCGTTACGCTTTCGAGAGAAGCTCGATCAACTGGAGCTGGTCGAGGCGCAGTCAACACCAAAGTCACAGCAGGGCAAGTTGGAAAAACTGAAACGTTCCGCTGCTTCCGAGATTCATCTTGCGGACGCCGAACTGAAAGCGCGATCTGAGTTGAACGTCATCGGACAAACCACAGACGAAGCTGTCGACGCGGTCGATAAATTTCTCGATGAAGCCTCACTGGCAAGTTTGAGTCAGGTACGAATCGTACACGGGCACGGCACGGGCGCCCTGCGCCGCGCGATCGCCGGTCTACTGGACGGCCACCCTCACGTGTCCCGTTTCCTCCCCGCCCCTCCCGATCAGGGCGGTGCTGGTGCAACCGTCGTCGAGTTGAGACAATAGACAGTCGATGAATCTGCAAACAAAATACGCCGAAGCGTTCGCTAATTTCAGCCCAGGGTTGGAGCGCAGCGACAACCCTGGGGACGATGATGGCTTTGCACAAAAAATCGAGTTGTAATGGAAGTCTTTCCTCTGCGACCCTCTGCGTATCTCTGCGATCTCTGCGTTAATGGGCCTTTCAACGCAGAGAGCCGCAGAGATACGCAGAGGCCGCAGAGAAAACAAATCAGATTTGCCACTTTTTATGCAAAGCCGACGACGATCACAATAAGAACCAACGCTGAAAGCGTTAGGCATGCGGGGATTTAACCCTTTCAGGGTTAAAAGAAATTTCTAATGACGTACCCAGGGTTGTCGCTGCGCTCCAACCCTGGGCTGGAATTGGCGAACGCCTTCAGCGTTAAGACCAGGCGGAATTGGCGAACGCCTTCGGCGTTAAGACCAGGCGGAATTGGCGAACGCCTTCAGCGTTAAGACCAGGCGGAATTGGCGAACGCCTTCAGCGTTAAGACCAGGCGGAATTGGCGAACGCCTTCAGCGTTAAGACCAGGCG